>ERZ857521.351-NODE-351-length-72106-cov-23.512359_pt1 | contig 72106 bp, 57 predicted proteins | sample MGYA00519701_ERZ857521 | MGnify/ENA primary metagenome ERZ857521 (study PRJEB31778, sample SAMEA3449346) | human gut metagenome | biome: human gut; feature: human-associated habitat; material: faeces | place: United Kingdom | collected 2010/2012 ...
TGAGAAGTATCAGCCTAATTTCTAATTTTACAGAAAGTTTTACCGGACAGCAATATATCAGAATATTTGCAGTTCATAAGAAAGCGTGGTATGGTTTAGTGAAACATAGTTGTATGTTTATGCCAGTTGTCTCTGTATGAGCTGTTAGAGAGTTTGATGTCTTGTAGGAACTTTTGGATGACAGCTTGTTTTTGCTCCATGGGGAATTCCTTTTGCTGGGTTTATGGGTTAACTTTTATATATTTGGAGAAATGGAATAAATATCTTACCTTTGCAGCTTGATGGAATTGCTACGTCCGTGATGAGGGTAAGAAGAAATTATGACAGACTAAAGAAGCATGTGCTCATGTTGCTGCTAGGGCTGGCCGTGATGGCTGGTCTTGGCGGATGTAATGTGTCGCGCCTAATTCCTGATGGCCAGTATTTGCTGGAGAATGTAGAGGTGAGGAGCGATAATAAGGATGTCGATGGCGGAGCGTTACGGTCGTATGTCCGTCAGAAGACGAATTCAAAATGGTTCTCGCTCTTTAAGATCCCTCTTGCGACATATAGTCTGGCAGGTACGGACACGGCTAAATGGATCAACCGCACGCTGAGGAGGATGGGCGAGGCTCCCGTGCTCTACGACTCGGTGCAGGCTTGTCTGTCGCTCAACGATCTGACGCAGGCCATGCGCAACATGGGATATATGCATGCCTCGGCTGATCTGGAGACGGAACAGCATGGCAAGAGGCTGAAAGCCATCTATAATCTTCATCCCGGACAGCCGTATTATATCTCCAGGGTGGACTATGATATTGACGACCCGGAGGTGGAACAGGTGCTGAACCGGCACGATGCCAGTTTGACGGGAGCAGAGAGGAAGACGGAATCAGTTGCTCCGCAAGATAAGGACGGTATTTCTTCGGCGGGCCGTCTGACTGTGGGTGAGCGGTTCTCTGTCGACCGTCTTGACAGTGAGCGCAAGCGTATCACAAAGGTGCTGATGGATTCCGGATATTATAAGTTCCACCGCGATTTCATCTATTTCACGACAGACTCCTCACGTTACGACAATCAGGTAGGGGTGACGCTTCATCTTGACAGATACCGTACATCGGGTGACAGCATTCTTACCGCTCATCCTCGTTATAGGATAGGAGACATCCGTTATTTGGGAGGCGAAGACGGCAAGATACATCTTCGGCAGAGCACACTGGAATATAATACGGCATTGGAATCGGGAGAATATTTCAATGCCTCTGACTTACAACGCACATACAACAATTTCGGCCGTCTTCAGGCCGTCCGTTATACGAATATCCAGTTGAATGAGCGTCCTGACGCTCACGTGCTCGACGCGGATATACAGGTGAGCACGAACAAGCCCTCGACGATCTCTTTTGAACCGGAAGGAACCAATACGGCCGGAGATCTCGGCGCGGCGGCCTCTCTCACCTATTCCAACCGCAACCTCTTCAAAGGCAGTGAGCTGCTGAGTCTGGAGCTTCGCGGCGCCTTTGAGGCCATCACCGGTCTCGAGGGCTATCGTGATGAAAATTATGAGGAGTACGGTGTGGAGGCACGTCTGCAGTTCCCGCGTATGCTCGCTCCCTTTCTCTCCAGAGATTTTAAGCGGCGGAGCACGGCAACGTCAGAGTTGGCTGTCAGCTGGGATCTGCAGAATCGTCCCGAGTTTCATCGTCGTGTGTTCTCCACCTCGTGGAGATACCAGTGGTCAGAACCACAGCACCATACGTCCTACCGCTTCGATGTGCTCAATCTGAACTATGTCTATATGCCGTGGATCAGCGAGACGTTCAAGCACGACTATCTGGACTCGGTGTCCAACCGTAATGCCATCCTCCGCTACAACTATGAGGATCTCTTCATTATGCGCACCGGATTCGGTATCACCTATAATAATGGTGTGGATGCTCTGAGAGCGAATATCGAGACTGCGGGCAACCTGCTCCAGGCCATCGCAAAGACCGCCGGATTCAGACGTGATGAGGAGGGACGCTATACCTTATTTAATATAGCCTACGCTGAGTATATTAAGTTTGACTTTGATTATACTCATTTGTTTCGGATCGACCAGAACAATACGCTTGCCCTTCATGGCGACTTTGGTATCGCCTGGCCTTATGGCAATTCGGATGTGCTGCCTTTCGAGAAGCGTTACTTCTCCGGAGGAGCCAACAGCGTGCGTGGATGGTCGGTGCGTGAGCTCGGTCCCGGCAGCTTCCGAGGAACGGACGGACGTATCGACTTCATCAACCATACGGGTGATGTGAAGCTCGATCTGAATGCGGAACTGCGTACTTACCTGTTCTGGAAGTTCAATGGAGCCGTGTTCATAGACGCGGGAAATATTTGGACGCTGCGCGATTATCCTGACCAGCCAGGCGGACAGTTTAAGCTGAATGAGTTCTATAAGCAGATCGCCGTGGCCTATGGTCTGGGTCTGCGTTTGAACTTCGACTATTTCATTCTTCGTTTCGACTTCGGCATGAAGGCGATCAATCCAGCTTATCTTACTGAGCAGGAGCATTGGGCGATATTCCATCCCCGCTTCTCTCGTGACTTCACCTTCCACTTTGCTGTCGGTATGCCCTTCTAGTTAGGGGAACAACAGTAGGGACGGGTAGATGATGGAGCGTGAGGGGGTCGTTTGCCTTCGGAGAGCATGGCACTTCGGGAAAGCTCAAGAAAAAGGCCGTGCTCTTGGCATACGGATGGACTGTCTTTTTACTTATCACGTCTTAATAAAATCCCTTTCCTTTGTTGTCCATAAATCTTTGATTTTGCGGAGCAAGTGGAGTGGTATCCTAAAATTCAGAGGTGTTGTACGGTGTGAATGGAATATTTTTAGTAACTTTGCACCCTAAAGGCGTATTGTGTCCGGACGTCAATAGGGCTTTGTCTGTCTCTGCATGAGAGTCGGTCATCCTTATGATAGGGGCCTTTCCGCCTACTAATAGCGCATTGAACAATATGAATAAAGAACGCGGAGCGGTGCTCCATTTCATTACCAATATTGGTGAGTCCCTGGATGGAGACTCAGAAATAAAGGACCTTCCCCAGTCGGCTCCTCTCCTTGCCACTCGCAATATGGTGCTCTTTCCGAACACCTTGGTACCCATCATGTTAGGCCGTCAGGCCAGTCTGAATCTGTTGCGTCATATCAGACGGCAGAAAGATGATGCTGTCTGCGTGATCTTCTCGCAGAAGGATCCTGACGTGGAAGAGCCGGAGTTTCAGGATTTGTATCGGTACGGAGTGTATGCCCGTCTTGTCCGTGTGCTCGACATGCATGTGGAAAACAATGTGACGGCCATCTTCCATGCTTTTGCCCGATGCCGTCTGGATGCCATCACACAGACCACTCCTTATTACGTGGGTGAGGTGACATCGACCCCTGATGTGATGCCGGATAAGGATGACATCGAGGTGAAGACCATCTTCCAGCAAGTGCGAAAGCAGGCGATGACCATGGTGGAGACCTCAGACTCACAGAACAGTTTCGAGCTTCACGAGGCATTGGCGCAGATGAAGAGCGATTTCGATCTGATGGAGTTCTTCTGCACCAACGGCCCGTTTTCTACGCGGGAGAAGGTGTCGCTCCTTGAGGAAGGCGATGTCAAGATGCGTGCCTTGAAGCTGATCAAGCTCATCAACCGGGAGATCCAGCTCAACCAGTTGAAAAACGAGATTCAACAGAAGACGCATCAGGAGCTGGATGAGCAACAGCGTGAATATTTCCTGCATCAGCAGATCAAGAATATCCAGGAAGAGCTGGGAGGCGATGAGCGGTCGCCGGAGAAAGCTGAGCTGAAGAAGAAGGCTAAGACGATGAAATGGCCTGAGGAAGTGGCCAAGACCTTCAAACGTGAGTTGGAAAAGCTGGACCTCTTTAATCCTCAGAGCCCCGAATACTCGACACAGCTCAACTATCTGCAGCAAATGGTGGCACTGCCTTGGGGTGTCTTTACCAAGGACAATCTCGACTTGAAGCGTGCCCGCCGCATCCTTGACCGTGATCATTACGGCATGGAGAAGGTGAAGGAGCGCATCCTCGAATATTTGGCTGTACGCCAGTTGCGTGGTGATCTGAAGTCACCGATCCTCTGTCTCTACGGACCTCCCGGAGTGGGCAAGACCTCGTTGGGCAAGAGCATTGCCGAGGCGTTGAAGCGCAAGTATGTGCGTGTGTCGCTTGGCGGTCTGCACGATGAGAGTGAGATCCGCGGGCACCGCCGTACCTATGTAGGTGCCATGCCCGGCCGTATCATCAAGAATCTGCAGAAGGCCGGCTCGGCCAATCCTGTGTTTGTCTTGGATGAGATCGATAAGGTGACACAGAATACGATCAACGGCGATCCCTCTTCGGCATTGCTGGAGGTGCTCGATCCGGAGCAGAACAATGCCTTCCATGACAACTATCTCGATGTGGATTTCGACTTGTCGAATGTCCTCTTCATCGCCACGGCCAACGATCTGAATCCTATCCCCCGGCCATTGCTCGACCGTATGGAACTGATCGAGGTGTCGGGTTACATCACGGAGGAGAAGATCGAGATCGCCAAGCGTCATCTGGTGCCCCGTGAGTTGAAGAACAACGGACTGGACAAGCATGAGCCGAAGATCAAGTTCTCAAAGAGCGCTATCGAGAAGGTCGTGGAGTCGTACACCCGTGAGAGTGGCGTGCGCCAGCTGGAGAAGCAGATAGGTAAGACTATGCGTAAGATAGCCTACCAGTTGGCTACGGGCGACGGACAGGTCATCACCACGATCCGGCCCGACGATATCGAGACGCTGATAGGCAAGCCGCCTTTCTATCGGGATATCTATCAGGGTAATGATTACGCCGGTGTGGTTACCGGACTGGCATGGACCTCGGTGGGCGGTGAGATCCTGTTTATCGAGACCTCCCTCTCGAAAGGTCATGGCTCGAAGCTCACGCTGACGGGTAACCTCGGCGATGTGATGAAGGAGAGCGCCGTCATTGCCCTCGAATATGTGAAGGCGCATATCGACTCTCTCGGTGTCGATTATCGTCTCTTCGATCATTGGAACATCCATATCCATGTGCCGGAGGGTGCTACGCCTAAGGATGGTCCGTCGGCAGGTATCACAATCGCCACCTCGATTGCCTCGGCTATCACCCAGCGCAAGGTACGTGCCAATACGGCCATGACGGGCGAGATCACCCTGCGCGGTAAGGTGTTGCCTGTGGGTGGCATAAAGGAGAAGATCCTCGCTGCCAAGCGTGCCGGCATCACCCACATCGTGATGTGTAAAGACAACCAGAAGGATATCGAGGAGATCCCCCAGGAATATCGCAAGGGCGTGGAGTTCCATTATGTGGAGAATGTACAGGATGTATGGGACTTTGCCCTGCTCGACGAGAAGGTGGATCACCCCATAGATTTTACGATTACTGACGACGACAAGAAAGATAAGGAATGACATTCGAGTTACAACATACAGACGCAGCGAGTGAGGCACGTGCCGGCCTGATCACCACGGATCACGGCCAGATCCAGACACCTATCTTCATGCCCGTAGGAACCTGCGGCAGCGTGAAGGGTGTCCACTTCAGTGAGCTGCGTGAGCAGGTGAAGGCTCAGATCATTCTCGGCAACACCTATCATCTCTATCTCCGTCCGGGACTAGAGGTGCTGCGCGCCGCCGGAGGCCTGCATGGCTTCAATGGATGGGAGCGTCCGATCCTCACCGATTCGGGTGGTTTTCAGGTGTTCTCTCTGACGGGCATCCGCAAGCTGTCGGAGGAGGGATGCGAGTTCCGGTCACATATTGACGGATCGAAGCATTTCTTTACGCCGGAGAACGTGATGGACACGGAGCGTGTCATCGGTGCCGACATTATGATGGCGCTCGACGAATGTCCGCCGGGACAGAGCGACTATCAGTATGCGAAGAAGTCGCTCGGCATGACACAGCGCTGGCTCGACCGTTGCATCAAGCGGTTTAATGAGACGGAGCCGTTGTACGGATATCATCAGAGTCTCTTCCCCATCGTGCAGGGATGTACCTATAAGGACCTGCGCCGGGAGGCTGCCAAGTTCGTAGCCGACAAGGGGGCCGAAGGCAATGCCATCGGCGGCTTGGCCGTGGGAGAGCCGACGGAGGTGATGTATGAGATGATAGAGGTGGTGAACGAGATCCTGCCGAAGGACAAGCCCCGTTATTTGATGGGCGTGGGCACACCCCAGAATCTTCTTGAGGGCATCGAGCGCGGCGTTGATATGTTTGACTGTGTGATGCCGACACGCAACGGACGTAATGCCATGCTCTTCACCTATGACGGTACGATGAACATGAGGAATAAGAAGTGGGAGACCGACTTCACGCCTCTTGATCCTAACGGCTGCGAGATCGACCGCATCACGACAAAGGCCTATCTCCATCATCTCTTCAAGGCCGGGGAGCTGCTGGCCATGCAGATTGCCTCTATCCATAATCTGTCGTTCTACCTGCGTCTTGTAGGCGATGCGCGTCAGCATATTCTGCAGGGTGACTTCATGCCGTGGAAGGCGTCTGTCATCGACCAGTTGGGTAGAAGAGTATAGGAGGAATACGGTAAAAAGTTATTTAGGATGAAACATTCATCACGATCGTTTGAAGAACTGCGGCGTCATCGGTTGTTTTTCCGGCTGATGCGTGCTTTGGGACGTCCATTCCGTAAGATGGCCGCCTCGCGGCCGGTACGGTCGGTGTGGCACCATACGGCAGGCCTGCGCCATGCGTTAGCATGGCTGGCCCGGTGGTTCGCATGGCTGAAATATCTCAATCCTTTCCGCTATCTGAAGATTCTGGATTGGTATATCATCCGTAAGTTCATAGGTACCTATATCTTCTCTATTGTACTGATCATCTCTATTAGCATCGTTTTTGATATTAATGAGAATCTTGCGAAGTTCACACAGTATCATGCCCCGTTGAGAGCTATTGTCGTGGACTATTATCTCAACTTCGTACCGTACTTCGCCAATCTTTTCAGTCCCCTTTTCGTCTTTATTGCCGTGATCTTCTTCACCTCGAAGCTTGCCGGCAATTCGGAGGTCATCTCCATTCTCGCGACGGGAACGTCGTTTAAACGGTTGATGCGTCCTTATATGTTCTCCTGTGTGCTGATCTCCGGTCTGACATTCTATCTGTCGGCCTATGTCATTCCTCATGGCACGGTGATCCGTCAGAATTTCGAGACGATGTATAAGAACAAGAAGAAGAATACGTCGGCCGAGAACGTGCAGTTGCAGGTGGGGCGGGGTGTCATCGCCTATATCCAGCATTATGACGACAATCAGAAGAAAGGCTATGGCTTCTGCCTCGACAAGTTCGAGAACAAGAAACTCGTGTCGCACCTGACAGCCACGGAGGTGCAGTACGACACGATCTCAGACTCCAAGTATCATTGGAAGCTCAGCAATTGGAAGATCCGGCAGCTGAAAGGCTTGCGCGAGCAGATCACCAGCGGCTCGCAGCGCGACACCGTCATACAGATGGAGCCTACCGATCTCGTGTATTCCAAGGGACAGCAGGAGACCTTCACCTCTCCGGAACTGAAGGAATATATCTCCAAGCAGATCGACAGGGGAAGCGGTAATGTCGTGCAATATCAGGTGGAGTACCACAAGCGTATCGCATCTTCTTTTGCTTCGTTTATCCTTACCACCATCGGTGCCTCGCTCTCGTCAAGGAAGCGTAAGGGGGGTATGGGTATGTATCTGGGCATTGGCTTGGCATTGAGCTTTGCCTATATCATGTTGCAGACGGTGTCGGCGACGTTTGCCATCAATGCATCTTTCCCGCCTATGCTGGCGGCATGGGTTCCCAATGCCATCTTTGCAGTCATTGCATGGTTCTGTTACCGCAAGGCGCCGAATTAAAAAGAAAAAGAAATTATGAAATTCGAAGAATTAGATCTTAACGACAATGTGCTTGACGCACTTTATGACATGCACTTCGAAGAGTGCACTCCTGTTCAGGAACACTGTATCCCGCCTATCCTTGAAGGTAAGGACTTGTTGGGTGTGGCGCAGACGGGAACGGGAAAGACTGCTGCCTATCTGCTTCCCATCCTTTCCTTGCTTGACGATGGGGGCTATCCCGATGGTGTGGTGAACTGTCTGATCATGTCGCCGACACGTGAGCTCGCCCAACAGATCGATCAGGCCATGCAGGGCTTCGCTTACTATACGCCGGGCGTATCGAGTGTGGCGGTCTATGGTGGTAATGACGGCAACCGTTTCGATCAGGAAGTGAAGTCGATGCGCCTCGGTGCCGATGTGATCATTGCCACCCCCGGCCGTCTCATCTCACATCTCTCTTTGGGAAATGTCGATCTGAGCAAGCTCAGCTTCTTTGTGCTGGATGAGGCCGACCGCATGCTCGATATGGGATTCTCCGAAGACATCATGAAGATCGCATCCTATCTGCCGGACAGCTGTCAGACGATCATGTTCTCCGCCACAATGCCGAAGGATATTGAGAAGCTGGCACAGAACCTGCTGAAAAATCCTGTTGAGGTGAAGCTCGCTGTGAGCAAGCCGGCCGAGAAGATCAAGCAGCAGGCTTATATATGCTACGAGACACAGAAACTGCAGATCATTAAGGATATCTTTAAGAATGGCGACCTGAAGCGCGTGATTATCTTCTCCGGCTCGAAGCAGAAGGTGAAGCACATCAACCAGGCCCTCCAGCGTCTGAAGATCGCAAGTGGCGAGATGCACTCCGATCTGACACAGGAGCAGCGTGATGACATCATGTTCAAGTTCAAGAGCGGCCAGATTGATGTTCTTGTAGCCACCGATATTGTGGCCCGTGGTATTGATATTGACGATATCACCCTCGTGATCAACTTTGATGTGCCTCATGATGCGGAGGACTATGTGCATCGTATCGGCCGTACGGCACGTGCCGACCGTGACGGTCAGGCCATCACCTTCGTCAACGAGGACGATATGTATGCCTTCTATCAGATAGAGAAGTTCCTTGAGAAAGAGGTGGAGAAGTTGCCGTTGCCCGCAGAGTGTGGCGAGGGTCCGGAATATACTACTACCCGTCGTTCGAAGACATCGGCCAAGAGCCGCCGGCGCAACGACCGCAATACCAATGCCCATCGCCGTAAGCCCCGTAATGACAACAACCAGCGTCAGCCCAAGGACGAGAACCGTAAGGATGCTGCCGGGCAGAAGCCGGAGAACGGTCAGCCCAGGCAGAACAATGGTGAGCAGAAGGCTGCACCGGTAGCAGGAGAAGGACAACAGCCCCGTAAGTCCCGCAGAAGACGGCGTCGTCCGCAGGGTGCAGGCACTCAGGAGAATGCCGGTCAGCCGCGGGAGAATAAGCAGCCGGATCAGAATGGTGAGCAGAAGCAGGGACAGAGAAACGGACAACAGAACAACAACCGCCGCCGCAACAACCGCCAGCGCAACAACAATGCCCGCCGCAACGACCGTAATGCCAAGGGCAATATGCCGCAGACTCCGGCACAGGCACCGACAGCACAGACACCCGCAGCCGAGAAGCGCGACTCTGGTATCTCTTCCCTCCTCAAGCGGCCGCTGAAGTGGATCCGCTCGATCGGCAAGCATAAATAATGTTTTGATATCACAGATAGGACGGGTCCTTCTTTGTCGGGATCGTTACAGTACGACGATTTTGTTTTGTGATGACACAAAGAGGAAAACTGTGTTCTATACAACTCTCAGGCCCATACGCCGGCATTCGCGGCGTATGGGTCTTTTGCTTTTTCATATTGTTTCTTTATCCCGGGCTTCTCATGAAAGCGTTTGGGGATTATTTCTTCAATGGGTACATTCACTTTGCCTTATCTGTTGGCCTAAGACTTTTATTTGGTTAAATATTACTTAAATTACTTATCAGTCTGCATTCATTTTACTAACTTTGCAGTGTATTATATACTGATGAAAGCATAGAAAACAGACATGGTGAACGAAAATAACGAGGAACAAAGGATCAATCCTTTTATGGCGCCTTATGACACGCCGCATGATACTGTACCATTCGATAAGATACGTTTTGAAGATTATGAGCCGGCCTTCATGGAGGGCATACGGCGTGACGACGAGGAGATCGAATTGATAGTCAATGATCCTGCAGAACCGACGTTTGACAATACGATCATTCGTGAGGAGAACGGGAAAGGTGATCATTATTATGATCTCCTTGATCGTGTGTCTACAGCCTTCTCGTGTCTGATGAGTGCCGAGACGAACGACGAGATGGAAGCGCTGGCCCAGAAGCTCAGCCCGATTCTGACGAAGCATCAGAACGATGTTATTCTGAACTCCAAGTTGTTCAGCCGTGTGAAGCATGTGTATGAGCATCACCGCGATCTGACCCCTGAGGAGCAGACGCTTCTGCAGAAGGAGTATGACGGCTTCGTCCGCAGCGGAGCCCTTCTCGACGAGGAGGGAAAGAAGAAGCTGCGCGAGCTCACGGAGGAGTGCAGCATGATGACGCTGAAGTTCTCGCAGAACTTGCTGAAGGAGAACAAGGCGTTCACCCTTCATATCACGGATAAGGATCAGCTGGAAGGACTGCCGGAGTCGGCGATGGACGCTGCTGCGACGGCTGCCAAAGAGCAGGAGAAAGACGGTTGGCTGTTCACGCTGGACTATCCTTCCTACGCTCCGTTCATGACGTATGCTAAGAATCGTGAGTTGAGACACCGTATGTACATGGCGCGTAACACCGTCTGTACGCACGACAATGATCAGAACAACCTGGATATCTGCCGCCGCATCATCAATCTGCGCAGGGAGATCGCCCAGCTGCTCGGCTATAAGACGTATGCCGACTATGTGCTCCAGCACCGTATGGCCGGCAATGTCGACAATGTATATAAGTTGCTCAACGACCTTCTCGCCGCCTATAAGCCTACTGCTGTGGAGGAGGTGAAGGCCATCGAGGCGAAGGCCCGTGAGATGGAAGGCGACGATTTCCATCTGGAGCCATGGGATTTCAGTTTCTATAGTCATCTGCTTCAGGTCGAGCGCTATCATCTCGATGCGGAGATGCTCCGTCCCTATTTCCGGCTCGATAGAGTCATCGACGGCGTGTTCGGCCTGGCCAACCGGCTCTACGGCGTCACCTTCCGGGAGAACAAGGACATACCAGTCTACCATCCCGATGTGAAAGCCTATGAGGTGTATGATGAGAATGGCGAGTATCTGGCCGTGTTCTATGCCGACTTCTTCCCCCGTAAGGGCAAGCAGGGTGGTGCCTGGATGACAGAGTTCCAGGAGCAGTACATCTCGCGTAAGGGTGTGAATGTGCGGCCGCATGTCAGTGTGGTGATGAATCTGACAAAGCCGACGGCAGAGAAGCCCGCCCTGCTGACGCTGGGAGAGGTGGAGACATTCCTGCACGAGTTCGGCCATTCGCTCCATGGCATGTTTGCCAACACGCGTTTCTCTTCCCTTTCCGGAACGAATGTGTATTGGGATTTCGTGGAGCTGCCTTCACAGTTCATGGAGAACTATGCGGTGGAGCGTGAGTTCCTCCGCACCTTTGCTTTCCATTACCAGACGGACGAGCCGCTTCCCGATGAGCTGATCGACCGGATCGTGAAGAGCCGGAACTTCAATGTCGCCTACAGCTGTCTGCGCCAGGTAAGCTTCGGCCTGCTCGACATGGCTTACTATACGCAGGAGAAGGAGTTCACCGACGACATCATTCCTTTCGAGAAAAAGGCATGGGCCCCTGCCATGGTCACCCCTCAGCTTTCCAATACGTGTATGACAGTGCAGTTCTCGCATATCATGACGGGAGGATACGCTGCTGGTTATTATAGCTACAAGTGGGCAGAGGTGCTCGATGCCGATGCCTTCAGCGTGTTTAAGAAACATGGCATTTTCAACCGGGATATAGCCCATCGGTTCCGCGACATGGTTCTTTCCAAGGGAGGCACGGAGCATCCGATGACGCTCTACCGTCGGTTCCGTGGCGGTGAGCCCACCATCGAGGCCCTGCTGGAACGCAACGGCATCAAGGAGAACGAGCAGGAGAAGCAGCATCAGCTCGATGGCCGCTATCTGCGCATGGCACAGATATGGAGCGAAAACTCCTATTGCAAGCGTCGGCAGGTGGGCGCCCTGGTGGTGAAGGACAAGATGATCATTTCCGACGGTTACAATGGCACTCCCAGCGGGTTTGAGAATGTGTGCGAGGAGAATGATGTGACGAAGCCTTACGTCCTTCATGCTGAGGCCAATGCGATCACCAAGCTCGCCCGTTCGAGCAACAATTCCGATGGTGCCACATTATATGTCACGGCCTCTCCTTGCATGGAATGCTCAAAGCTGATCATCCAGGCAGGAATCCGAAGGGTGGTCTATGGTGAGAAATACCGTATAGAGGACGGCATAAAACTGTTGGAACGCGCTGGTGTGGAGGTAGTGCATTATGAAGAATAATACAAAAATGACAGATAACAAGAATAGGTTTACTCCGTTGCTGATGTCCTTCTGCGTGGTCATCGGTATAGTGATCGGTTCGTTCTACGCCAATCATTTCTCGGGCAACCGGCTCAATATCATTTCCAACGGAAGCAATAAGCTGAGCAACCTGCTTCATATCATCGACGACCAGTATGTGGACAAGGTGGATATGGACTCGCTCGTGGAGAAGGCCATCCCCCAGATATTGGCCGAGCTCGATCCGCATTCCGTATACATTCCCGCGGCAGATGTGGAGAAAGCCACCGATGAGCTGAAAGGGTCGTTTACGGGAGTGGGCATTGAGTTCACGATTCGTCAGGATACGATCCATGTGCAGAATGTGATCAAGAACGGCCCGGCAGAGAAGGCCGGTATCATCGCAGGCGATATGATCATAGCCGTTGACGGAAAGAAGTTTGTCGGCAAGATCGTTACGGAAGATGAGGCCAAGCACCGCCTGTTGGGTCAGAAAGGCACGAAGGTGAAGATCACCGTGAAGCGTTTCGGTCATGCCAAGCCCATCACTTACACTGTGACGCGTGGCGAGATACCTACAAAGACCATCACGGCCACCTATATGCTTGATGAGAACACCGGATATATCAAGGTGAACAGCTTTGGTGAGAAGACCTATCCTGAGTTGCTGATCGCTCTGGCTGACCTGTCGCAGCAGGGCTTCTCCAATCTTGTGATAGACCTGCGTGACAATGTGGGCGGCTATATGCAGAGTGCCGTGCAGATGGCTAATGAGTTCCTGCCGAAGGGCAAGCTCATCGTCTATATGGAAGGACGCAAGCAGCCGCGTAAGGAGTTCCGCACGGATGGGCACGGCGCTTATCAGAAGATCCCGCTCGTGATCCTGATCAATGAGGAGACGGCTTCTGCCGCAGAGATCTTCTCCGGAGCCATGCAGGATAATGACCGTGCTACCATCATCGGCCGCCGCTCTTTCGGTAAGGGACTTGTCCAGCAGCAGATCCCGTTCCCCGACGGAAGTATGATCCGCTTGACGATCGCCCGCTACTACACTCCATCGGGACGCTGTATTCAGAAACCGTACGTGAACGGAGAGGACGAGAACTATGCTCAGGATCTGCTGACGCGTTATCAGCGTGGAGAATATTTCTCGCAGGACAGCATCAAGCATACGGGCCCTGCCTATCACACCGGTCTGGGACGTATCGTGTATGGCGGAGGTGGCATCACGCCCGATATCTTCGTGGCTGAGGATACGGCCAATGTCACATCCTATTATAAGCAGGCCATACTCAGTGGTCTGATCCTGCAGTACGCTTACACTTATACGGACAATAACCGTGCGAAGATGAAGCAGTTCCAGAAGATGCTCGATCTGGCTAAATATCTGGAGAAGCAGAATCTCGTGGGCGACTTTGTCGACTATGCCGACCATCGTGGCCTGCAGCGCCGCAACCTGCTCATACGTAAGAGCTACACGTTGCTCGACCGCTTCATCAACTCGCGTATCATCTACAATATGTTGGATGAGCAGGCTCTTTACGAGTACCTTAACCAGGATGATCCTGCGATCACCATGGCTCTCAAGGTGTTCCGTGATCATGCAGCCTTCCCCAAGGCCCCGGCCAAGAAAGCCGCTACAAAGAAACGGTAGGTATGGACAAACGGGAAGTAAGAAAGATGATCCGCAGCCGTAAGGCTGTGCATACACAGGACGAGCTGGCAGTGATGTCTTCCGACATCACTGCCCGTCTCCTTGCCCATGTGCGGGTGAAGGCTGCCCGGGTGATACTCGTTTATTATTCCTTGCCGGATGAGGTGGGGACGCACGAGCTGGTCGACCGCCTCGTGGAGATGGGGAAGACGGTGTTGTTGCCCCGGGTGAGGGATGCGCATACGATGACCCTCCACCGCTACACCACGGCGGACGACCTGCAGGAAAGTGCGTTGCATATCTGGGAGCCTTCCGGCCCGGAATATACGGATTATGACTCGATAGAGGTAGCGGTTGTGCCGGGCATGGCTTTCTCTTCTGAGGGCTGGCGTCTGGGGCGTGGCCGTGGCTATTACGACCGTATGTTGCCGCTTTTGAGGAATGCCTATAAGATCGGAGTGGGATTCGGTTTTCAGATAGTCAGTGAGATTCCTACCGATAAGTATGATGTCCCTATGGACGAGGTGATAGTCAGCCGGTAGGTATATAGGTGCGGCGGTGACGGGGGATGACAAGCCTGAAACCGGTCTGCCGACAGTTTCTTATAGATCAAGTGCAATTATGTTTAAGAAGCATCCTGAGGCTCTTCATGATATTTTAAAGCGCTTTCTCCGGGAGGAAGGGCTGGAGACCCCTTTGTTGCAGCAGAGGGCCTTGGCCGCATGGGAGAAAGTGACAGGGTCATTAGGTGCCCGTTATACGGCGGAGAAGTATATCAAGAACCAGATCCTTTTTGTGAAGATCACCAATCCTGCCCTCCGTCAGGATCTGTTGATGATGCGCTCGCAGTTGACGCGACGCATCAACGAGGCCGTCGGTGCGTCCATTATCACCGACGTCCATATTTATTAGATTTCCTGGAGTTTTATCAGTTTCTCATCGGAAAAGCCGATGAGACGAATGCCTGTGGCCTGATGCGGCGGGGGAAAAAATTATTGTGCCCTTTCGGAGATCTCTCCTCCTTCCACATCGAAAAGCTTGTAGTCGTGCTGGCTGTGGGAGAGGATCTTGTCGAGGTGGTCACGGTTCGTGTCGGTGATGAAGATCTGTCCGAAGGTGTCACCGGAGACAAGATCGACGATCTGCTCTACGCGTCGGGCATCGAGCTTGTCGAAGATGTCGTCGAGCAGGAGCAGGGGAGTGGTGGACGAGGCTGTCCGGCGGAGAAAGTCAAACTGGGCCAGTTTCAGGGAGAGCACGAACGTCTTTGTCTGTCCCTGACTGCCCTCGCGCCGCATGGGATAGCCGCCGATGAGCATCTCCAGGTCGTCGCGGTGAATGCCGTGGAGCGAATAGCCCACGGCACGGTCCTTGAAGCGGTCGCGTTGGATCACTTCGAGCAGCGGACCCCGCTGGCAGTGGGACACATAGCGGAGGGTCACCTCCTCGTGCTGTCCGGAAATTTTCTGATACACCTGTTGGAAGATGGGTATCAGCTCATCGACGAACGCGTCGCGCCGGTGATAGATACGCTCTCCCTGTACGGCCATCTCTTCCTCCCAGATCTCCAGAAGTTGTGGGTCGGGCTCCTGTTCCATCTTGAGGAGCACATTGCGCTGTTGCAAGGCTTTGTTGTAGCGCATCAGGGCATCGAGGTAGGTATGGTCGAGTTGTGAGATGACGATGTCCATCAGCTTGCGCCGTTCCTCTCCGCCACCCTCAACAAGGATGTTGTCGGACGGGGAGACAAAGATCAGGGGAATGAGTCCGATATGCTCGGCATATCGTTTGTATTCCTTCTTGTTCCTGCGGAAATGCTTGCGTTGTCCGCGCTTCATGCCCACATTGATTTGCAGCTCCTCGTCGCGGTCGGTGAGGTAGCGTCCGTCAATGGCGAAGAATTCCTCGTTGTGCGTGATGTTCACCGAGTCGACATGCGTGAAACTGCTATGACAAAAGGAGAGATAATAAATGGCGTCCAGCAGATTCGTCTTTCCCTCTCCGTTGCTGCCGATGAAGCAGTTGATCTTAGGAGAGAAGTCGATCTGTGCCGATCGGATATTTTTATAATTAAGGATGGAAATATTCTTGAGTATCATAGTAAGAATGAGCATGAAACGCCACAGACGACATTCCTGACAAGGCCGTCGGGCGGTAATCTTTTTGCAAAGTTACGGGATTTGAGATTGAAAAACGAAAAAAGGATGCCATAAATTTCAATATGTGAAGGAAAAGTACTAATTTTGCCACGTAATACGCGGAGGCTGAATTCCGCTTCAAAGAAGAAATAATAAAATATAACAATACTAATGGTAAATTACAAAGAACATGCAGCTGTGGGAGCTGCAACGAAAACGGAATTGTTCTTCGAGAACAACCGGAAAATCATTCTCGGTGTTATTGTAGCTATTATTGTCATCGCAGCCGCATTCTTCCTGTATCACACGTTTGTAGCTGTTCCCCGTGGTGAGAAAGCCAGCACAGCTCTTGCACGCGGTCAGGAATACTTCAACGCCGAGCAGTTCGACAAGGCGCTTAACGGCGATGGTGCCGGTTATGCCGGTTTGGTAAAGATCGCCGATGACTACAGCTCAACAGAGGCAGGCAATCTGGCTAATCTCTATGCCGGACTGTGCTATGCCAATCTGAATAAGTGGAATGAGGCCGTGACCTATCTGGAGAAGTTCTCTCCCGAAGGCGATGCCATGATCAGCCCTGCTGCCATCTCAGCCCTGGGTAATGCCTATGCTCATGTAGGTCAGGTGGATAAGGCTATCAGCAAGCTGGAAGAGGCCGCCGAGAAGGCCGACTCTAAGGCAAAGGACGGTGTGAACAATACGATCGCTCCCTATTTCATGTTGCAGGCTGGCGAGCTCCTGGAGTCTCAGAACAAGGTGGCCGATGCCAATAAGGTATATCAGGACATCAAGAAGAAATATGTGAACTCCGCTCTGGTTCAGAGCAGTGAGATCGACAAATATATAGAAAGAACAACCAAATAATGGCTACAGAACTTCATAATCTCTCAGAGTACGATGCCTCCAAGGTGCCCGATGCGAGCAATATGTGCTTCGGCATTGTCGTGGCCGAGTGGAATCCGGAGATCACCACGGCACTCCTTCTCGGTGCGGTGAACACTTTGAAGGTGCATGGTGCCCTTCCTGAGAACATTCATATCAAGCATGTTCCCGGCAGCTTCGAGCTGATCTACGGTGCGGCACAGATGTGTAAGAACGACGGCTTCGATGCTGTCATCGTTCTCGGTAGCGTCATCAAGGGTGAGACACCTCACTTTGATTATATCTGTCAGGGCGTGACTTATGGTATCGCACGTCTGAACGCCTCACAGAATATCCCCGTGATCTATGGTCTGCTGACCACTAATGACCTGCAGCAGGCTAAGGACCGGAGCGGCGGACGACTCGGCAACAAAGGTGACGAGTGTGCCGTGGATGCTATCAAGATGGCAAAATTTTAATTTGTATCATAGTATTAGAAATATTCCTCAGTCTTTTGTACTGGGGAATATTTTTGTTTCTCAGACAGGAGCATGAGGCCATCGGCTGTTCCTATGTGACTGGGAATCCCTATTTACTGACTTTATCCATAATAAGGAGGAGCTTATGAAATTATACGATTTGCTGGGGGCATACGATTTTGATGAGATCATGCCCGTGATTGTCGATATGTTCCCTGGAACGGGCAAGTTCCGTCATCAGTTGAAGAACGCTTACCGATTGCTGATGGGCATGCGTCCCGTGCCTTCCAAGAAGTCGATCCGTTTCCGTGTCATTCACATCCCCGACTCTAATGAGTCGTACATGGGTGCCGTCGATGCCGACTTTGCCACCACTTGGGAAGTGTGCTTGGGCAAGGAAGTGTCACGCGAGCGCGGAGTGAATCTCAGTGATCTGGAGCTGGCTGCCAACTGCCTTGTCAACGTAGCCCTTACAGGCCGCCATCCCAAGGTGTTCGATGATGATTATAAGGTGCTGTCGACACCCGATAGATAAGGGGAGAAGGCGTCGGACCATGGATTGCTCAGACCGGTCGTAGGTCCGGGATGGTCCGACAGGTGACAGCCTATAAAGAAGCAGGCGTGTGCATACATGCCTTTATATAAAACGACCGCAGGCCGAAGAGTGTGTAGCTTAAGCTTCTCTCTGGCCTGCGGTCGTTTGCTGTTATTGTTATCGTCTTGTTCTGGCGGTTGAATGGGGATGGATCGCCTTTTTCTTTATTATTCTTCGGCACTGTCGTTGGCGCCGGTGTCCAGTTGCGTGTCTTTCGATATGCTGAGTGTGCCGTTGGGCGATATTTTCAGGACGAGCGGTACATATTCGTCGCTGGATGCGTCGGGGTTGCCTACGCTGGCGGCAAAGACGAGATTGTCGGAGTTGGCCTTGAAAAACACGATGCCAAGGAGTGCGCCGTCCTTATAATAGATGTCGTCGACGTAGGACTGGAAGAAAGTCTTGGTGAAGGTGCGGTTGAAGAAGGTGCTGCCGTCAGGCCGTGTGATCTTTAGTTGGATCTGGTTGTCATAATAGCGGTTGTTGGCCTCACCCGTTAATGGCAGGGAGCTGTCGGCCTTGCGCGACATCTGTATGGTGTATTTTGTCCCGCGCCATTTGACGCTACGTGTCTGCTGATAGTCGCCGGTCTTATGTGGTTTGCTGGGAACCTCCTTCTTGGGCTTCTCAGTGATGATCATGGTCGTACTTTTCTTCTCCTTGCAGCCCGTGAGCGAGGTGGCGAGCAAGGCCATTCCGGCTATTGTATATTTATTTATTGTCATCGTAGGGAATATGATCTGTTGTTGTGTCAGTCTTATGGTGTCTCTATGTTATGGTTGTTGTTCTTTTATGCAAGCACTTTCTCGAAGGCAAAGCGGCGTCCGCGTTCGCCGTAGTCGATCTGTCCGCAGATGACATATCCCAGTCGTGAGAGCAGGTTGATCATCTCTCGATTGTCATAGTTGGTGTCTACCTTGATGCTGTGGATGTTCATGGCCCTACAGAGTTTTTCCGTCTCGCGGAGGAACTGCTTGCCGTGTCCGAATCCGCGGGCATCTACTGCCACGGCCAGCCGGTGGACAACCATATAAGTCTGTTGGGTCTGCCATCGGCCGATGATATGGGCATATTCCGGTTCACCGTTGACGATACAGGCACCATACGCTATGATGTGTCCATGATTGTCGAGCACCCAGGCATTCTGTTGCCGGATGTCATTCTCTATCGTCTCTCGCGATGGATAGGAGGCTGTCCATTGATGGCGGCCGTCGGCAATCATTTTGTTGCGCACCAGATCGATCATCTCATAGCACTTATCTGCTTCGTCTTCTGTTACTTTGCGAAATTGCATGGTTCTGACTTTTTCTGTTGTATATGCAAAGTTAACGTTTTTTTTTAAAACAGGGTGGCTTTTGGGTAGGAAATAACATGGTCGGATAAGGTGAGTGGGACAAGGCTGTGAGATATTTTGGCATATTCTTATCCGCTATGGCATCTGTTCGGATTACAGGTGGTATTGGGTATGTCGTGGAATATGTGCGGGATGGTTGTATGCCGCATGGACTGGTGTACCGGTTATTTTTTATGAATCTGGTTATGTCTCTCAAGAATATAGCGGGTAGAGAAGACAAGTCAGTTAAATGGCTGCGCAGTAGACGCGAAGAGCGTACCGGCAGAAACGGATCCGGTACGCTCTTGTGGTTATGCGAAAAAAGAAATGATAAATCTGTCTAGCAGATACCTTGGGCCATCATGGCCTTGGCGACCTTGATGAATCCGGCTACGTTGGCACCCTTTACATAGTTGATGTAGCCATCTGGCTGAGTACCATACTTCACGCAATTTTGATGGATGTCATCCATGATGTCGTGTAGCTTGGCATCCACGTCCTCCCGGCTCCAGTGCAGGCGTTCCGAGTTCTGGGTCATCTCCAGTCCCGACACGGCCACGCCGCCGGCGTTGCTGGCCTTTCCGGGGCTGTAGAGCAGCTTGGCATCCTGGATCACCTTAATGGCCTCGGGGGTCGTAGGCATGTTGGCACCCTCGCAGATGGCGAGAACGCCATTGGCCACCATGGCCTTGGCGGCTTCCTCGTTGATCTCGTTCTGTGTGGCGCAGGGCATGGCGAGATCGGCCTTCTCATACCAGGGCTTGGCGCCGGCCACATATTTCACGCCGTATTTCTCGGCATACTCGCTGATGCGTCCCCGCTCAATGTTTTTCAGTTCCATGATATAGGCGAGCTTCTCCTCATCGATGCCGTCGGGATCATAGATGTAACCGTCGGAGTCGGAGCAGGTCACGGGCTTGGCTCCAAGCTGGATGAGCTTCTCAATGCTGTACTGAGCCACATTGCCGGCACCGCTGACCAGGACGGTCTTTCCCTTGATGTCGATGTTGCGGGTCTTCAGCATGTTGTTCAGGAAGTACACGGCACCATAGCCGGTGGCTTCAGGACGGATGCGGCTGCCGCCGAACTCCAGGCCCTTGCCTGTGAGGATGCCCTCAAAACGGTGGGTGAGCTTCTTGTACATGCCAAACATGTAGCCCACCTCACGACCGCCGACTCCGATGTCACCGGCCGGTACATCCTCATCAGGCCCGATGTGCCGGTACAGCTCAAGCATGAAGGCCTGGCAGAAACGCATCACTTCGGCATTCGATTTGCCGCGGGGAGAGAAGTCGGAGCCACCCTTGGCGCCACCCATGGGGAGTGTGGTCAGGGAGTTCTTGAAGGTCTGCTCAAAGGCCAGGAACTTCAGGATGGACTCTGTCACGCTGGCGTGGAAGCGGATTCCGCCTTTATAGGGGCCGATGGCATTGTTGTGCTGTACACGGTATCCCATGTTGGTATGGACATTGCCCTTGTCGTCCACCCAGTTCACGCGGAACTTGATGATGCGGTCGGGGATGCAGAGACGCTCGATGAGATTGGCTTTCTCGAATTCCGGATGTTTGTTGTATTCGTCCTCGATGGTGCCTAATACCTGGCTTACAGCCTGAATGTATTCAGGCTGTCCAGGAAATCTTTGTTGAAGCTTTTCTATTACTTCAAGTGCTTTCATAAATCTATTCTTTATTGGTTGTTGTTTTTGTTCAGAATGTGTAGTTTTGTTAAGCTGATGACAAAGGTAAATATAATAAGTGAAAAATCAAACAAAAGAGTAGATTTTTATTTGATTTTATAAAGAAAAGGAAGTTTTTCTGTAAAACAAGATCCTGTTTAAGGCAATTTTATCATGGAATAATAAGAATCCCCGGGCAAATGTCTCATGGAGGATTTGCCCGGGGATGATATTGTCTGTTTGTCGGAACGGCTACGACATGTCGTTTCGTTCGTCAGGTTATTCTTTGAGCAGGTTGTCGGCCATGTGTGCGGCAGCCCTGCGGCCGTCACCCATGGCGAGGATCACGGTTGCTCCTCCCCGGACGATGTCACCGCCGGCGAAGATGTCTGCGCGTGAGCTTTGCATGTCCTCGTTCACCACGATGGTGTTCTTGCGGCCGAGTTCAAGGCCGGAGACGCTCTTGGGAACGAGCGGGTTGGGAGACACGCCGACAGCCACGATCACCTGGTCGCAGTCGATGGTGACCGTCTTGCCTGTGGCGACAGGACGACGGCGGCCGCTGGCATCCGGCTCACCGAGCTCCATGACGTCGAGCACGGCAGCCTTTACGCGGCCTGCCTCGTCACCGATATATTCTTTCGGGTTATGGAGGGTACAGAAGTGGATGCCTTCCTCTTTGGCATGCTTGACCTCCTCAAGTCGGGCGGGCATCTCTGCCTCCGAGCGTCGGTAGACGAGGGTCACGTCGGCACCCAGGCGGCGTGCCGTGCGGCATGAGTCCATGGCCGTGTTGCCGCCACCGACGACGAGCACCTTCTTACCTATATTAATAGGTGTGTCGGTCTCGGGATTCGCTGCGTCCATGAGGTTGACGCGTGTGAGGTATTCGTTGGATGAGGAGATGTTGATGAGGTTCTCGCCGGGGATGCCCATGAAGTTGGGCAGGCCGGCACCGCTTCCGACGAAGATGCCTTTGAAGCCGTTCTGCTCCAGCTGGTCGATAGTGATGGTCTTTCCAATGATGACGTCGGTCTGGAAGTGCACTCCCATCTTCCTGAGATTGTCGATCTCTACGTCCACGATCTTATTGGGCAGTCGGAATTCGGGGATGCCATATTTGAGCACGCCGCCGATCTCATGCAGGGCCTCGAATACGTATACGTCGAATCCGCGCTTGACCATATCGCCGGCAAAGCTCAGGCCGGAGGGGCCGGAGCCGACGACGGCCACCTTGATGCCGTTGGAGGGTGCGATGTCAGGGAGGGCGGCCTTTCCGCTTTCACGCTCGTAGTCGGCGGCAAACCGCTCCAGATAGCCGATGGCGACAGCTTTCTCGTTCATCTTCAGATGGATGCACTTGCTTTCGCACTGCTTCTCCTGCGGGCACACGCGGCCACAGACGGCCGGCAGGGCAGAGGTGTCTTTCAGCACGCGGGCGGCATCGAGGAAGTGGCCTCTCTCGATATTCTTTATGAACGAGGGGATGTTGATGTTGACGGGACAGCCTTCCACACAGGTGGGCTTGCCGCAGTCGAGGCATCGCTTGGCCTCGGTCATGGCCATCTCCTTCGTGAGACCTTGGTTCACCTCCTCGGTGCGCACATGGGAGCGGTATTCGGGATCGAGCTCCGGCATCACCACGCGCTCGATCTCGCGGCGGGCCTTGGCGTTCATCCCGGCACGCAGCTCCTTGCGCCAGTCGGCGTTGCGGTCGGTGAGTGTCGCAAAGGGAGCGGTGCCATCCTCTGCCAGGGGAGCGTCCTCTGACGGGTGGCTGTCATGGCTGCCGGCGCTGCTCTCGTGCTGTGTGGCCCGGTTGTCTTCCTGCTTGTGCAGGTAGTGCTCCATTTCCTCTTTCTCTACCCCCTTGAAGGTTCCCATGCGCTTGAACATCTCGTCCCAGTCGACGAGGTCGCCGTCAAACTCGGGACCGTCGATGCAGACAAACTTTGTCTTGCCGCCGATGGTCAGACGGCAGGCACCGCACATGCCCGTACCGTCGACCATGATGGTGTTCAGGCTGACATCGTTGGGAATGCCATATTTATGGGCCATGAGCGAGCAGAACTTCATCATGATGGGAGGACCGATGGCCACCACCTTGTCCACGTGCTCACGCTGGATCACCTTCTCCATGCCTACGGTGACGACACCTTTCTCGCCCCACGATCCGTCATCGGTCATGATGATCACCTCGTCACTGTATTGGGCGACATCGTCGACCATGATGACGAGCTCCTTCGTGCGGCCGGCCAGGACGCTGATGACCTTGTTGCCGGCTTTCTTCAGGGCCGTAAGGATGGGGAGGATGGCCGCGATGCCGATGCCGCCGCCGGCACAGAGCACCGTTCCGTAGTTCTCGATCTTGGAGGGATTGCCCAGAGGACCGACGATATCGTGCACGGCGTCACCGACATTGAGCTGGCAGAGCTTTGTCGACGACAGGCCGACTTCTTGAACGACGAGGGTCAGCGTGCCCTTCTCGGGATCACTCTTGGCGATGGTGTATGGCACACGCTCACTGTGCGCATCCACGCGGATAATGATGAAGTTACCCGGGCGGCAGCTGCGTGCGATGAGCGGCGCCTCAACTTCCAGACAGAACACTTTCTCGGAGAATTGTTCTTTCTTTACGATTATGTTCATAGTGTTTTTATTGGTTTTCAATGCTTTTCGATTAGTGCAAAGTTAACAATTTATTTCTGATCACACAATTATTATGACGCATAATCATCATTACGGCTTCCTCATCTCACTTTCTGTAGGAGGATGCCGGTCGGACGTCTCCCGAAGTCGGTACCGGTTGGGAATAAAGCGACAAGCGTTGCAACCTCCCTGCGGTAGGAGGGTTGCAACGCTTGTCAGAAATAGGAATGGGGTATGGATTTAGGCGGTCTTGATCTCGCCGATGTCCATGCTGATGTCGAGAGCCTTGACGCTGTGGGTGAGGGCACCTACCGAGATGACGTCGACACCGCTCTTGGCGGCAGCTACGATAGTCTCTTCCGTGATGCCACCCGATGCCTCAACGACGGCCTTGTGGTCGATGACCTTGACGCACTCTGCCATGCGGTCGGCGCTCATGTTGTCGAGCATGATCACGTCGGCACCGGCAGCAAGCGCCTCTTTCACGCCGTCCATGTTCTCGACCTCGATCTCGATCTTGGTCATGTGTCCGGCATAGGCGTGTGCGCGGTCGAGCGCAGCGGTGATGCCGCCGGCCACCTTGATGTGGTTGTCCTTGATGAGCATGGCGTCATAGAGGCCGAGACGGTGGTTGGCGCCGCCGCCTACGCGCACGGCGTATTTCTCCAGTCGGCGCATGCCCGGTGTGGTCTTGCGTGTGTCCACCAGCTTGGCGCGGTAGGGCTTGATGAGCTCTGCCAGTTGGTGGGTGCGTGTGGCGACGCCTGAGAGATGCTGCAGGAGGTTGAGGGAGAGGCGCTCGCCGGTGAGAATGGCCTGTGCGTCACCCTCTACGGTGGCGATGACGGACGTGGCGTCCATCTCTGCTCCGTCTTCGAGGATTGCAGTGAACTTGAGCGAGGGGTCGAGGGCGTGGAATACCTCGCGGGCGAGGTCAACGCCGGCCAGGATGCCGGGCTTCTTGGCGTGGATGATGGCACGTGTGGTGCTGCCGGCCGGTACGGTGGCGAGCGTGGTGATGTCACCGCTGCCGATGTCCTCCTTCAGCCACTGCTTGATCTCGTCTTCTATTCCGAATAGTGAAAGCGATGTTTTCATTGTCTGTATGTTGGTTGATTGATGGTTAAAGTGTTGTTGTCGCCGTGGCCTTGCTGATGATGCTGTGGCGTTTCCATTCGTCCTTGGTCTCGGGGAAGTCGGAACGGTAGTGTGCGCCGCGGCTTTCCTCACGTTCCAGGGCAGAGCGGGTCACCAGACCGGCAACGGTGATGCGTGCCCGCAGGTCGAGCATGGGATATTGTGTGGCGGAGCAGCCGTCGTAACGCCGTGCCAGTTCGTCGATCTCTTTGAGCGCCTGGGTCATGCCTTCCTTGTCGCGGCGGATGCCCAGGTAGGTACTCATGGTCTGCTGGAGCCGTTGGGTCTGCAGGTCGGTGTCATCGTCCTGAGCGGGCTGGAGACCTTCGTTCTTCCACTGCTGTCCGAGGTCCAGGGGCAGGTGCTCGCTGTCTTGCCGGATGGCAAGGGCCGTGCGGCGGCCGAAGACGAGGCCCTCGAGCAGGGAGTTGGAGGCCAGGCGGTTGGCACCCTGCAGGCCGGTGCAGGCTGTCTCGCCGACGGCGTACAGTCCGTCGATGTTCGTGTGTCCGTCGGCATCGGTCCTCACGCCGCCCATCATGTAGTGGGCTGCCGGGGCGATGGGGATCATCTCCTTCGCGATGTCGATGCCGTATTCCTTACACGTGTCGGCGATCATCGGGAACATCTTTTCTACTCCCTCGACCTGGGTGGCGTCGAGCCAGATATGGTCGGCCTTGTCCTGTTGCATCTCCTTGAAGATGCAGCGTGCGACGACGTCGCGGGGCGCCAGCTCCGCCATCTTGTGGTATTTCGGCATGAAGCGCTCGCCCTTGTTGTTGCGCAGCACGGCACCGGCACCGCGCATCGCTTCGGAGAGCAGGAAGTTGGGCAGTCCCTTGATGGCAAGGGCCGTGGGATGGAACTGTACGAACTCCATGTCCATCATCTCGGCACCGGCGCGGTAGGCCAGTGCCATGCCGCTGCCCGTCGCGCCCTCGGGGTTGGTCGTATGCAGGAAGAGACGGCCGATGCCGCCTGTGGCGAGGACGGTGGCCTTGGCACGCAGGCACACCAGCCCGTCGTTGTTCATGGCGATGGCTCCGTAGCAGTGGCCGTCACGTGTCAGCAGGTCGATGACGTAGCAGTGCTCCATGGGTCTGACGTGCTCGTCTTTGGCGACGACCGCGTTCAGCGCGCGTGCCACCTCGGCGCCGGTGGCGTCGCCCTGTGCGTGCACGATGCGGTTACGGCAGTGGCATCCTTCGCGTCCGAGGTTCAGGCTTCCGTCGGCCTTGCGGTCGAAGAGGGCGCCGTTGTCGATGAGGTTTAGGATGGCCTTGGGTCCTTCCGTGACGGTGATGCGTGCAATGTTCTCGTCGGTGAGGCCGGCGCCGGCGATCAGGGTGTCCTGCAGGTGCAGCGTGGGATTGTCGTCATCGCCGAGGGCGGAGGCGATGCCTCCCTGGGCCTTGTTGGTGTTGCTGTCAAAGAGGGTGTCGCGGACGACGAGGAGAACGGACAGGCCGGCCTGGCTGGCAAAGTGGGCGGTCGTCAGGCCGGCTACTCCCGAGCCGATGACCAGCACGTCGGCTGTCTCCTGCGGCAGGGTTGCCGTATCAAAATTTGTCAAGTAACGTTGTGTGGTTCCTGCCTCTGTCTCTCCTGTCTGGCAGGCATTCTCATTGATTGTATCTGATTTTTGCATGATGGGTCTCTCTTTATCCTTTGATGCTCAGCATCTTGTTCAGTGCAGCGACAGCTTTCTTGCGGATGTCGGCCGGAACGATGATGCGGGGCTCAAGCGTGAGAAGTGCCTGGCGTACTTCCTCCAGGTGGGTGTATTTCATGTCCTGGCAGACAAGGCGGTCGCTGGCCATGAAGAATCGTTTGCCGGGACAGCGTCTCTTCAGCTCGTAGAGCACGCCGCATTCTGTGGCGATGATGAATTCCTGCTTGTCGCTTTGCTCGGCATATTTGATGATTCCCGTGGTGCTGCCCACATAGTCGGCCATGTCGCGGACCGCCTTCTTGCATTCGGGGTGCATGAGCACGGGTGCTCCGGGGTGGAGCTGTTTGGCTTTTTCAATATCAGCGGGGGTGAGCTCGCCGTGGATGGGGCAGCCGCCCTGCCAGGGGAGCACGTGACGTCCCGACTGCTCCATGGCATACTGGCCGAGATTGGCGTCGGGGACAAAGAGGATCTCGGTGTCCTCAGGCATCGAGGCCACGACGGCCGATGCGTTGGAGGAGGTGCAGCAGATGTCGCTCATGGCCTTTACGGCGGCAGGAGTGTTCACATAGGCTACGACCTTTGCGTTGGGATGTTCGGCTTTGGCTTTCTTCACTTGCTCCACGATGGTGTCGTCGAACATGCGGCAAGTGGCATTTGCTGCGGGGAGCAGGGTGATCTTGTCGGGCGAGAGGATGTTGGCCGTTTCTGCCATGAAGCGGACTCCGCAGAAGACGATCACGTCGGCATCGGTCTGTGCGGCTTTCTGCGACAGGGCAAAGGAGTCGCCACTGTAGTCGGCAATTGCCTGGATCTCGTCCGGTTGATAGACATGTGCAAGAATGATAGCGTTTCGTTCGTGTTTCAGGCGCTTGATCTCAGCTACCAGAGCGTCTTCGTTCTCCGGCTTCTCATTGCTGTCTAAGGGCGCTGTCTTTGTCTTATCATTCATTATTGATATTTTATAAAATGGTATTTGAAATTGAATTTTTCTGAGTAATTGATATATGAGCGCAAATTTACTGAATATTTTTATGATAGAAAACTGTTTACGAACAAAATTGCACACTTGTACGGCTTTGTGCTTAAATTTTGTGCCGTCTTATTGAATGTTCCGAACTTTTGTTATCAGCAGTTGACAAAATGCGAGTAATAAAAATAGGCAGGGAGGGGCCTTGCTTGTGGGACCGCAAGGTCTTTGGACGAGGACGGGAAACTAAAGGAGGGCATTGCCCCTTGTGGACGAAATCATGGATCTCCGGCCGGTCCTTGAATTTATGGAATTCATCTATGGAAAGCTTGTCGGGGACAGGAAATATGTAGGCAGAAATCTCTTTGAGAGGTTGCTAGTCGACAACATACGACTTATCGCCAAATGGAAAAGTAATTTGAAAGGAATATTGATGTCGCGGTCAGATTGATCTCTTCTTAGGAAACGGGCCATTGCCAAATCCGTCATTGACGAACTCAAGAAGATTGCACAAGGTGGGTATTCAAGACATAGGACTTTTGATGATTTTATAGTCAATCTCTTGAATGCTATCGTAGCATACTGTTTTTCGAAAGGGCTGTGTATTAATGTTATGAGAATGATGGATACACAACTTGCATTGTTCTGAATTCAGTTTGCATCAGAAAACAAAAGATCTCAAAAACGATTTTTTGAAATGTTCTCTGATCTTTCTAGATTGTATTGATAAGTAGGTCTAATAGAAGATTTATATAATGCCATAACGCTTTTTGGTAGCGTTGTCAAATATATCAGTTTCTTTCAGAAACTTCATCACTCTCTCTTTGTCTTCAGCAGTCAGGCATCCTTTCAGTTTCCCGTTTCTTCCCGTGATTTTTGATTTCGAAAGTTCGAATATATCCGAACAGTCCAGCCAGCTGTCATAGTCCAGAATGCTGCGGTAGTTGCGCACCAATAAGGGATATTGGCAGTTTAGCAGTTCTTCAGATCTCTTCTTGAAAGCAGCTATTCTTGAGTTGATGAGTAAGGCGCCGATAGCCATTCCCTCTGGAGTGAACCCGATAATGACAATGTATTTTCTACGGTTATCATATCCGTCTTTCAGTGTGAGCCCGTCCTCTTCATCCAGGGAGACATAAATAATGTCACCAATTTTCACGGATGACATATCTACTTGTTCAGCTTCATCCATAGCAATCTTCAGCTTTCCAAGCGCATTGTTTTTATCGTCCATCTGATTTTAGGATAAAGCGTTTCTGATAATTTGTTTTTCGCGGATATAATTTACCATTTCTTCACTTGCTTTCCCGGCTCTTGCCATATCTATAATGGTAATGAAATTCTTTTGGGGGTCATCTTGAATACGTTCCATTGCTCCTTTCCATGCCGAGTCATGCGACAGGTTTGATAAATCATAAGGATCTATATCTTTGTATTTGGCGATAGCGGCATCCAGGCAACGCTTATCTGCACCTGAGATGTAATCCATATCAGGTTTGGCAGAAGTATAAACCTTTTTGTCACGTACTTCTATACCGGTAAGAAATTCTTCAAAATTTCCTTCCAGTGGCTTTCCCTCTGCTATTTGCAGCGCCTTGTAAGTATAGGTCGGTACAGGGCCATGTTTCAATGCCTTGAAAGAGTCTTCTATAAGCACCTTCCCATATTTGACAAGATGATCCTGCTGGGCGAAATAAAGTATCTTGAATAACTTTATATAGTCCACTCCCTGAGGAAAACTCTGCATGATATAGAGCAACACTGCTTTTATTTTTGCTATCTGTATAGAAGTTTTCATTTTCTCTTGTTCAATTGTTTTGCAAATATACAACTAATTTATTGAATAACACGTTTATAATCAGGTATATTTATTTTGATTCTTAGCTTTTTATATTTTTAAATTTTATTTGGAGATATGGTATTTCTCCCTTATATGTTCGGCTACATGTTCTACTTTGGGGAACAAAGTGGATTTGTCTATACCGAGAGCCTCAAGTTGCTTGTTCTGCTCTATCTTCTTGCCTTTTTCTGTGCATCTCTAAAACCGGTAATACCAATTTTTTTAGGATAGAGATTAAATCCGATTGGCTATCTTGTTTCTCGAGCAGCCAGTCGGATAATTCTTTATAAAATGGTGTCCATGTGAATGCCATGGTTTCTTGTTATAAGGTCTTGTCTTTTTATGTTTTGTATATTAATTGTAGCTTTCTGATTTTTGGATGTCTCAATGCAAAATTAAGCATTTTCCAGAAATAAGAGACGGAGATTTGTGTATTTTGTCTTTTATTCCGTTAGGCTTAACCCTTATTGCGATTAGACGGGCAGTTACAAATTGTACATCAGGCCCCAAAATGGAGTGGCTGTGGCAGTCAACCGCGTTAATCCTGATTCATTCGTCAATGACGAGCTCAAGAATATGACATAAGTAGGACATTTAAGGCATAGGAATTTTGACAGCTTTATCGTCAATCTTTTGATTGTAATCGCAGCTCACCGCTGCTTTTCAAGGAAGCTATGCATTGATGTTATGAGAACGATGGATGTACAGTTTGTGTTGTCCTGGATTCATCGAACTCACATGAGTTCTTATAGGCTTTCCAGGCAAGTGGCACGAGATCCGTCGGGCGTTGGATGTGATCAGTTGGAATCGGACGGAATGGGACATTATTTCATCTGATTGTAACACCGACACGGTCATCAATTGTTGTGAAAATATTACCTTTGCAGGCGTTTGAAAACTTATGGTTTACCTTGATTGAAGTTAAGATGAATAAGATGAGAATGATCGTCCTGGCCTGCATGGTGGCACTGGCCTCGGCAGGCTGGGCTCAGACTTCTGTCCGGGCACAGCGGGAAATCGCGCACGATCCCCGCCTTGCTGCGGGAAAGTATCTGGCCTATGAGGCGCCCACGCAGCCGTTGACGCCTGCTCCCGATGGCTACGCTCCTTGTTACATAAGCACTTACGCCCGGCACGGGTCACGTTATCTCACGGGAGAGGACAAGTACAAGCCGGCGCTCGACCTGCTCAATGAGGCAGCACGCTGCAAGGGACTGACGCCGGTCGGTCAGCGTGTGTTAAGTGTCCTCACGTCATTGGCCGAGGCGTGTGGCGACCGTTATGGCGAGCTCACGCCCAAGGGTGTGGAGCAGCACCGCGGGCTGGCCCGGCGTATGTTCGTCAATTATCCTGAGATATTTGTCGACGGCGCGCACGTGGATGCCCGTTCCACCTACAAGACACGTGCGTTCCTTTCGATGACGGCGGCCTGCGTAGAACTGAAGGGACTCAACCCGCGTCTCAATGTGACGGCCGACGCCAGTGAGCACGATGCCTACTATCTGAAATACAAGAATCCGATCTATTCGGACAGTTGTCAGGCCAATGCCGATTCGGTCTTCGCTGTCGCGCGCAGCCGTTTCGTCCATCCCGACCGGATGATGCGCCAGCTGTTCACGAAGGCTTATGTGTCGCAGGTGAAGGACCCGCAGCAGCTGATGATCGATCTCTTTGAATACCACGGCATCAGTCAAAGCTCCTATGGGCAGCCTGATTTGAGTTTCCTGTTCACGGAGGATGAGCTGTACGAGCTGTGGCAGCTCAACAATTTCGAGTGGTATTATGAGCAGGGTCCGTCGCCGCTGAGCGGTGGCCACATGCCCTGGCTGGCCTGCAACCTCTTGCGCAACATCGTGGAGACCGCCGACACGGCCTTGTGCTCCGCCCGTCCCTCGGCCTCGTTGCGCTTCGGCCATGACACGAACCTGGCACCGCTGGTGTCGCTGATGCAGATTGAGACGTTCGACAAGGCTACGGCAGCCTGGGACTCCATACCCGAGTATTATCAGACCTACCGCATCATCCCGATGTGTGGTAATATACAACTGGTGTTTTATCGGAAAGCAGGTAGCAGCGACGTTCTGGTGAAGCCGTTGCTCAACGAGCGGGAGGTGCGGCTGGCCAATGTCGCTACGGATCAGTGGCCTTATTATCATTGGGCCGACGTGCGCCGCGTATGGATGCAGACAGTGGAGCGTATCAAGCTGCCTTCAAAGCCCAAGGGGATGAAGACCGACTGACATGCTTACAACCCAAGCGAGGACTTCTCAAAAGGGAGACGGGGGATGATCAGGTAAGCATTTTCGGGTGAGGAGATAAGGACTGTCGGAATTACGGCAGGAGATCCTGTCTTCGTCTGGATATGCGATAACCGATCTTGTCGGCTTACCTCTACAAATGGATGGGATTGCTTGGCCTGGGCCCGAAAAGGACATCGTATCCTTGTAAAGACCGGACGAGAGGTTTGGGATGACGCTGAAGCCGTGCACGTCTGCACGGCTTCAGCGTCATCCATAATAGGAAAGATTCTTGCCACAATCCCAATTCCCTTCGGCCTCTTGCGTCTCTATCATCTGTCTGTTGAAACGATTTAGGGAGCCGGGCTGCCGCTCCACCGGAGTCCTGAGCCGCCATGATTTCCAAGACTTATAGGATCCGCTGTATATAAGCAAACTATTACCCTGCAAAAGGTCAGACGGAACAATACAGGCAGAAGATAAGCGAACTGGACAAGGAGAAAGACAAGGACGAAAAGGAAATAGAGAAGCTGAACAAGAGAATTGAGAGTCTGAAAGAAAAAAGGATGACGGTTCTCGGCCACGGACGCATGCTTTACGATGAACTGGAAAAAGGAGGTAAGACCATAACATGGAAAAAGGACGACTATGAGGCCGTGATAGAATATTACAGGACTATAGACCCTAAAACGATAGAAAGCATAGAGCATAACTACAAAAAGCTGACTCCATACAACACATTCATCCTGCTAATGGCTAACAAAGGCAGAACCAACAATGAGATTATGCAAACCACCGGCATATCATACAGCGCACTGAGAACAATGAAACACAGAATAAGTAAAATGAAGAACGAAGAGTGAAGAAACAGCGTTCGACTTTAGTCAATTCGAATGCCATGGTACTCACCAATAAAAAAGGCTCATCCAATATTTGGAGTGACGGCACGGGATATCCGGATGTGTCGTCACTCGAGATATTGGATGAACCGGTTTGGTGTATGCCTTGCTGTCTTGTCGCATTTCCCGGTCCTGGTGTGGACGATGCCGTATGCCCGCAGGCTCTTGATGTGGGGGCGTAGAGGACTGTCGGATCAGACGGGATGACTTGGACATTAACCAACATTCCCCGGGCGGATGCACGCTTGCGCGGCATCACGGCCCGGGGAATGTTTTTTGTGTCTTTATGAATAAGGGTAATTCTTATGACTTTTGGGATGAGCTCCGATTATTCGAAGTTCTTGTCGTCGAGCATCTCGAATCCGCAGTAGGGCACGAGTACGCGCGGCACCTTGATGCCGTCGGGCGTCTGGTTGTCCTCGAGGATGGAGGCGACGATACGGGGCAGGGCGAGGGCCGAGCCGTTGAGGGTGTGGCACAGCTCGATCTTCTTGTCGTCGGCGTGACGGTAGCGGCAGTGCAGGCGGTTGGCCTGATAGCTCTCGAAGTTAGATACGGAGCTTACCTCGAGCCAGCGGCCCTGGGCGGCGCTCCAGGTCTCGAAGTCGTAGCAGATGGAAGAGGTGAAGCTCATGTCGCCACCGCAGAGACGGAGGATGTGATAGGGGAGCTCCAGCTTCTGCAGCAGTCCTTCTACGTGGGCCAGCATCTCCTTGAGCGACTCGTAAGAGTGCTGCGGGGTGTCGATGCGTACGATCTCCACCTTGTCGAACTGATGCAGGCGGTTCAGGCCGCGCACGTCCTTGCCGTACGAGCCGGCCTCGCGGCGGAAGCAGGCAGAGTAGGCGCAGCGCTTGATGGGCAGGTCCTTCTCGTCGAGGATCACGTCGCGGTAGATGTTGGTGACAGGCACCTCGGCCGTCGGGATGAGGTAGAGGTTGTCAAGGTTGGCGTGGTACATCTGGCCCTCCTTGTCGGGCAGCTGGCCGGTGCCCAGTCCGCTGGCCTCATTCACCACGTAGGGCGGCTGTATCTCCAGGTAGCCGGCCTTGCGGGCCTCATCGAGGAAGAAGGCCTCCAGCGCGCGCTGGAAGCGGGCCATCTTGCCGATATATACCGGGAAGCCGGCGCCGGTGATCTTCACGCCGAGGTCGAAGTCCACGAGGTTGTATTTCTTCAGCAGGTCCCAGTGGCACAGGGCGTCAGGACCCAGCTCGGGCTTCACGCCGCCTTCTTTCACTACCACGTTGTCGGATGCGTCCTTACCCTCGGGCACATCATCATTGGGGATGTTGGGGATGGTGAGGAGCACCTCGGTCATGTCGTGCTGTGCCTTTTCCATCACCTCCTGGAGGGCCTTGTCGTCGGCCTTCAGCTGGGCAACCTCTTCCTTTATCTTGGTGGCTTCGTCTTTCTTGCCTTCTTTCATCAGACCGCCGATCTGCTTTGACAGCTGGTTCTGCTGCTGCTTGTTCGCATCGAGCTTCTTCTGGCTTTCACGACGGATCTTGTCATATTCCAATACCTTCTCAATGGCCTCGCGCGCACCGTTGAAGTGCTTCTTCTCCAGACCTTTGATCACACGTTCAGTTTCCTCACTGATGAGTTTGAGTGTAAGCATATTGCTGTATCTTTAGTTATTTAATTTCTAAGTTGCAAAGTTACAGAATTATTTTCGTATTGTGACAAGAAATAGGTATAAAAAGCAAGAAGCCCATCTTCCGGAGGGAAGACGGGCTCTCGTGTTTGTTTGGAATAAGTGTTTTTTATTATTTATGCTTCAGCCTTCTTGGTCTTTTCAGCGTAAACCTCAGGAGAGAGCACGGATACCGTCGACTTGTCGCGGCTACCCTTGTGGAAGTACACCACACCGTCCGTCAGAGCGTACAGTGTGTCGTCCTTGCCCTGTGCTACATTCTCACCGGGGAAGTGCTTGTTGCCACGCTGGCGAACGATGATGTTGCCGGCGATAACCTTCTGGCCACCCCAGATCTTTACGCCTAATCTTTGTGCGGCTGACTCGCGGCCGTTCTTAGAACTACCTACACCTTTCTTATGTGCCATTGTGTGTTCCTCCTTTAAGCGATTACTTGTTTAACTTCTACCTGAGTGAACTGTGTGCGATGACCGCGCCATTTGCGCTCATCCTTACGACGGTGCGTGCGGAACACGATCACCTTGTCGCCCTTCACGAGCGGGTTCACTACTTCAACTACTACTTTTGCACCTTCTACAGTGGGTGCACCGACAGTCACTGCGCCGTCCTTGTCAACGAGCAGCACCTTGTCGAACTCAACAGTCTTACCGGCTTCTACATCCTTCATGTGGTGTACGAAGAGCTTCTTGCCCTCTTCTACCTTGAACTGCTGACCGTTAATCTCTACGATTGCGTACATTTTTTAATTTATAAAACGGGTTTTTCCGTTAGGCGGCTTAGCATCAAAGCACTTATTCGAGCCTATACGGACTAAATCTGTGCAAAGTTACAACTTTCCTGGAATTCTACGCGCGTCAGGGTGAATGAATTATAAATTATTTAAGAAAGATTAAGGGATGGCTTGCGGGAACAACGACATTTTCTTACCTTTGCGCCCGATTTCACGAAATCAATCATTCGTATTTATGTATCAACCCACATTCAATGAGCGTGAGGTGCTGCGGTTCCATCAGTTTTCCCGCAGGCCCTATGCGCTGTTCTCTTGTCTGGGACGTGAGGTGCTCATCGGCGTATTGAGCGTGGCCTCCCTGACCTATGCCAAGGCGAATGGCATAAGCACGCGCGTCGATCTGGCCGACGACTCTGTGGCTTTCAATTCGGTGAAGCTGGACGAGGTCGAGGTGACGGGATCGCGAGCGCCGCTTACGGCCATTGAGAGCGCACGCGTCGTTGAGGTGATCACCCGTGATGACATCCATCGTGCGGGTGTCACTACGATCAATGATCTTTTAAAACTAACTACCGGTGTCGATGTCCGTCAGCGCGGTGGTTTTGGCGTACAGACGGATATCTCCATCGATGGCGGCACTTTTGACCAGATCACGATTCTGCTCAACGGTGTGAATATCACCAATCCGCAGACGGGCCACAACACGGGCTTCTTCCCTGTCGCCTTGAGCGACATCGAGCGCATAGAGGTGCTTCGGGGTGCCAGCTCGCGCGTCTTGGGCACGTCGGCCTTCAACGGTGCGATCAACATCGTGACGCGGTCGGGCGTTCCCGGCCGTAGCCTCACGGCCCGTGTGGAGGGCGGCTCCTTCGGCTCCTTTGGTGCCGAGGGCACGGCCTATGCCGGCACGGATGCGGCGGCCAGGGTGTTGCCCCACAGCTCCATCCTTGTCAGCGGAGGCTATCACCGCTCTGACGGAGGCACGGACAACAGCGACTTCGAGCGCGGCCACGTCTTCGTCCAAGGCAGGCTGAGGCTGGGCGCATTGGCCGATCTGTCGGTGCAGGCCGGCGGCAATCAGCAGAGCTACGGTGCCAACACGTTCTACAGCGCCAATTACAATGACCAGTACGAGAAGACCGACAATCTCATGGCGGCGGCCCGCCTGTCCCTCCACGACAGGGAGCACCGGTGGGAGGTGGCGCCCCAGCTGTATGGCAACAGGTATTATGACCACTATCAGCTCATCCGCGGCCAGCGCGGCGCGGCCAACGGCGAGAACTATCACGACCTGCTGGTGTATGGCGGTGGCGTCAACGCCTACCTGAAGTGGCTGGCGGGCAGGACGTCCGTAGGCTTCGACATCCGCAAGGAGGACATCTACTCCACGGCCTACGGCGCGCCCCTCGACTCTGCCGACATGAAGGAGATCGGGGATGGCAAGGGCCTTTATGACCATCGTGGCGGACGGACGAACACGAGCTTCTTCCTGGAGCATAATGTCGTCGTGGGCGGCTTCACGCTGTCGGCCGGCGTGATGGCCAACCGCAACACGGGTCTCGACGGCGACTATCGCTTCTATCCCGGCGTCGACGTGAGCTACCGGCCCGATGATCACTGGAAGGTGTACGCCTCTTACAACAAGGCGTTGCGCCTGCCCACCTACACCGATCTCTATACCAGCAATGTGGCCCAGCAGGGAGATGTCAATCTCAAGCCGGAGAAGAAGGACGAGGTGCGCATAGGCACGCGCTATCGGCGCGTGGGCGTCGATGTCGTGGTCAATGCCTTCTACTCCCATGGCACGAACATGATCGACTGGGTGTACGAGACGGAGGACGCGACGAAGTATCACGCGCTGAACATAGGTCTGCTGAACAACATGGGAGCGTCCCTGGATGCCACGCTGCGCCCTGCCGACCTGATGGCGGACTGTCCGGTGGAGAAGGTGAGCATCGGCTATGCCTATATCCATCAGCACCACGAGACGACGGCGACGATCTACCGGTCGCTCTATGCGTTGGAGTATCTGCGCCATAAGTTTGTCGTCAGCGTCGACCACCGCATCTGGAGCCTCCTCTCTGCCCATTGGGATCTCCGCTGGCAGCAACGCATGAACGGCTACACGCCTTATTGGAAGCTGGACGGCAAGCTGCAGTGGACGGCCCGGCATTACGATCTGTATCTGTCGGCCGACAACATCACGGGGCATCGTTATTACGACCTCACTGCCGTGGAGCAGCCCGGACTTTGGATCATGGCAGGCGTGAAAGTGAAACTATAACAACCATATTTATAATAACTCCATTCGTGAAATCAACATAAAGGAAGGCGGGTCACTCCCGCCTTCTTCCGTTTCGTTCCTTGAAGAGCCCGCGGGGATGGGGTAGTGCAGATGGCAGGCCCTGCCCTTTGTGTGGGAAGTCTTTGGCGGTAACCCTATAAGATAAGGTGGCGATCCTGTATGGCCGGAAAGGATGTCGGGCTGCCCTTCCTTTCTTCCGGGGCAGGGAAGGGTGTGGAAGTAGAGGGCGGCACCCGTCCGAAGGGGCTAATCTCTTTAAATTCATCCTATTTTTCTTTACAGTCAAAAATCCTGGATACAGAAGCCCGCCGATCCGTTGCAGGCTATTTCAGCCTCCTTCTCGGTGGCTGTCCGCCCGATTTTCAGGCGGTAGGAGGCCCCGACAGGCCCCTTCGTTGCCGGGTTTATCTGCTGCCTTGCAAGATGTTGAAAATCAGTGTGTTGTGGAATGCCTGTATTTTGGGAAAAGTTACCATTGGATACTTGGCAAAGTAACCAATGGTAACTTGCCTCTCGAGCATAATACTACTTTGCCTTTTCATATATATTCTTTTGCCCTTGCAAGTATATTCCTTCGCGGACGCACCTATCTTCCTATTTTGACTCACCTCGTTTGCCGGTTGAACGGAGTCAGTGAGCGCCTCTCGGAAAGGCATCCTAAAATGAGAAAAAGAAGCGAAAGTCATACTAATTTTCTTTACGCTCTCTCGTGTGTCCGTTCCCGTGTCTTGCACCCGATGTCGGTTGGTGGCTGATGGTAATAGGGAAGGGTAGGGGCGGGATATCTGCCGGCCCGATGATGTAAAGCATCTGTCCCTATACCTTATTATATATAGGGGCTTATGCTCTACCTTATTATATATATAGGGCCCTATGGCCGGGCGTGATATTTCGGTCGGTCTTGCCCTCGCCTTCATCCGTTTCCGCTCATAACTCCCAGGATCTGCCGTGCCTCTCCAGAAAGGGTGCTGCTTTGATGCACCTACGTGGCCAGCCCCTTGCAGCTAGAGGTACTTTTTATAGACTTTGATAGATGCACTCAGTGAAACTCAACTTTTCGTTTATTCTTTTTAGGAATTTTATCGTAGTTTCTATTTTATGATATCTGATACTTTCTTAAACTTTGCTTTTGTAACATTTATATTACCAATAATTGGAATTATATTGATTAAGAATCGTTGGTTCTTTATTTCAACGTTTTTCCATGCAGCAAATTCTTTAGCTGGTACTTGTTGTATAGTGTGATAAGTTTCGTGCTCAGGATTCTTACTGATGGGATTAGTACCTCCGGTATAGTAATAGCGGGGGACTCCGCCTTCTCCACTGCCGGCAATAATAATTTCACACTTACTATTAATATCATTTTCACTAGTATGTTGAAAAAGCCCACATCCACCTTGTGATACAGGGTCAGTCCAAAATTTCTTTAAGAACTCTGCACGAAGGAATGATAGTGTTTCATTATTTTGCCAATCATTATCGTGGAAAGGAATTTTAGATGACTGTCCTTCGATGATAACTAAGAATTTAATATTCTTACTATTTTTCCCAATTTTTTCGAGATTTTGAATAGTCTTTTGAACTAATATTCCAGCTTGACGAATGTCTTCGCGTTTCTTATTAGCTTTTGTTTTATCGTATAAGTCTTCTTCAAGTTTGTCCTTAATGTTATATTCCTTATCTTGGTAGGCAATACTGACCGTAAGAGTATGTTTTAAATATAGAGGATCGTAAGCATAATACTTACTTTTATCAATTGAATCTACTTGTGAGTAAACATCAATGATATCCTTATAATCATTAACGAGCATCTCGAGTTGTCCCTCTCTTAATTTGAAACGGCCATAAGTGACGGCAAACAGCACTAGCATTATGGCGAACAATGTTGTCATAATATCTACATAGCTTGGCCAAAAGGAACTATTGTTTCTATCTTTTCTCATAGATTTTGTTTCTATTTACGATTCCAGATACCAAATAAACGAGGTCCATGGTCTTTATCACCATCTTTTTTATCTAAAGATTTTGTAAATTGCTTTAGATCTTCTAAGATTTCTTTAACCGCATTTGCTGTTTCTTGATATTTGTCAAATTTGTTTTCTAATTCATCTAATTTGACTAATTGTTGATTAATATCATTTAGACGTTTTAAATTAGAAAAATCATCGTGAACTTCCGCAATATTGAATTTTTCATTAAGCGCAGTAAGGAAGTCTTTATGACGTTTTTCAAACTCTAGGGTACTATTTGTGATTATGCGGTCAAATCCTTCAATATGTTCTTTGATGGCATTTTCATAGTTTTTTGTCATATTGCTGATAGCTGCAGTCTGGCGATTATAAAGTTCTTCTAATTTACCATCGGCTAATCCTAGATATTTATCAGCAAGTTTACCCTTTTTCTTGATACCATTAAGTTGCTCATTAATAAGATTAATGGTATCATTACCCAACAGTTGAGTTTCACTGATATCTTTACCGAGATTATTGATGCTATTCTCAAAAATAGTGATTCTATCAAGAATAGCATTCACTTTAATGACCAATTCCTTTGGGATCTCTAATGATTCTGCATATTGCTGTTGCATGTTAATAACTTCTTCTGTAGCCTTTAACATCATACGGCGAGCTTGTTCAAATTTGTTAAGGGAATTAGTGAGCTGACTAAAGTGATCTGCTGCCTCTATGAAAGCATTTAAGCCCTTTGCAATGGTATCACTTTTTATGGTACTCAATAGTTGCTTTTGTAAATGAATATTTTGATTTATTTTATCCATATTCTCACCCATAATAGCAACAGCATGTGAAACTACTTGGACATTATTGGCAAATTGGTTACCAAAAGATTTTGTGCAGTTATCGAATGTAGATTGGAAACGATCTATAACACGGTTAAAAGAGGGCTCGAATTGTGTGACGGTATCGTGGAGCTTGTTAAGGGCAGCAACCATACTAACATCAAGCGAAGGCATAAGTTCCGTTTGAATGAAGTCGTAAAATGTATTTTTATCAATATCTACATTACGTTTCGCATCGCTTATCTTAGAGTTGTTGATAGTTGTAAGTAATAACCCAACGAAACTAGTCGACATAGATACTAAAACGCCAAGTAGTAAGCTTTTAATGGCATCATCGTTTACAGAGCCGGTCCAAATATTTATAAGGAAAAGAAAAATTCCCGAAAATACTCCGACAAAGGTACCCATTAATCCTAGATAAATAGGAAAGGAAATACGTGCAGTAGTGTCATCGTACTGCATGTCAACAAGTCTTTCCGTCTTGTTTTGGATTACCGAGAAGTCAGTAGTTCCTTTAGACTTTCTAACGTAGTCGTTTATCTCACCTATAAGCTTGCTTAAATCACTATTAGTTTCATCAATATTTTCTATTTGCATATATGATTCACCATCTGGTAGAGTCATAGTTTTAATATGATAATTTTTAGAACCAGTCGTAAATAAGTTAGCGAATCGCTCTCCTTTTTCACTAACTTGTTTATAGAAGTGAGCTTGCAAATAATAAAATACGACTGCGAATATTATAGATATTGTTAGAGATATAACCATTTTGTATTAAATTGTTGTTAATTCAAATACTTTGTCAATAATAGGCAAGAAGAATACGGAACCGAAGTATAAACTCTCCTTACTATATTTCTGCTGTACTTCTTTAACGAAGTTGGTTTCAAAGCGTTCCATCAAACCTTCTTTGGCTTTATTTATATAGGCTTCGGAGTTGACAGAATTGTCTAGAATTTGATCATGCTTTAATAGAGAGAGTACATCTTTATAGATGTCAATCATATCATTGTACTTATTCTTTAAAGTTGTCTTAATAGAATCACAATCTGAGATGATAGAGCCTACGTTATCATATTTTTTATTTCCATTGCCTTGGTAAATGTAAGCTGGAGCACATTGCTCTTCAGCCTCACGATAAAGACCACCATAACATGTACTTTCTTTTCGCTCTTTTGGTAGTTTCAGATGGATATCGGATGTTTCTTCGAATACCTTACTGAAAACCATATCTATAATCTTTTTTAAAACGGATTCTTTATGACTAATAAAATTGTCTATATATTTACTACCATTACCGCTGAAAACGACTGTTTTGGGACATTTCAATTTTAAGTCCTTGTACATACTTGCCATATAATAAAGAATGGCCGTGAAATGGTATATGAATACAGGCTTGAAATCTGTACTTATAGACTGAATAATATTACAGTCTTTGGCGTTATCTAGCCAGAAATTTATGATATCTCGGGTCTTGGCACTTTTATCTGCAATGAGTCCGTCATTAATTTTCTTGAGATGCAATGTTTGGAATTGAATGGTATCTACATAGCGATTATATATTCCATTTTCTCGTGTATTTGTGAATTCAGTAGTTCCATTATCCCACAGAACATCACAACCGAAGTGAACGGAATTCGCTAACTTTGCTATGTTGTCCTCAAAATATACAAAATCAGTAGATCCTCCACCTATATCAATGACAGTTACAGCTTCTGAATTAGGAATAATATTCTTCTTTTTGAAATAATAGTATGGCGCTTCAGATTCTGTATAGCATTGTATCTTATTTTGATCTATATTCATAATAAGTTTGGGTTCTTCCTCCCAAACTCTATCATACATTTGACTGATATTTGCCGGAAATGTAAGTGGTCTGAACCATACAATTTCTGTACAGTCTAAGTCTCCATTCTTTTGTAGTACATCTGCTTTGATCATGAGTAATAACTCACGAACAAATATTCTTAATCTATCGATATTATTTTCCCATTTAATATCTGTGAGAATTTCTTGTTTGGATGTTTCTAACTCTTTCTCGTAGAAGAACGCAATGTTGTGGTTGTCGAATAATGATGGCTTGTTTGTATTATTCTTTACATGACATAATGCTGTTCGTATGGGAAAGCAATATTTCTTATTATCAATAATAGACGGAGCAAATTCTGTTGTAAAAGCCTTACGACCTTCTTTGAAAATCGTATCTTCAATACGATTAGCCACAGACATCTGTTCGTTGCTACTTTCTTTATGTAAATAACTTACCATGGGCTCTTGTAGGCTGAATAGTTCCGGCAAGTTATCTTGTCCAATTTCACAACGTGCAATGAATGTATTGGATGTTCCTAAGTCAATTGCATATTTGAATGCCTTATGTGAAGAATGACTCTTCTTCCACTTAGGAATAATGAGAGCTTGGTAGCCCAAAATTTGAAGTTCTATGGCATCAAAAGTAGAATTGAATATTTCATAGAATTTTGACTCGTATTTTACGTACTGTCTATCCTGTGAATTATTTATATGTGTACGGATAACAGGCTGGCGTACACCGAAATCGAATTGCTCATTGGGCTCTTCCTCTCGGATAAGATTTATGGTATTGTTACTTTTTTTATAGAATTTCAGCAGGACCTTATCGATGGTGAGTTGTGGCGCTTCTTCATCTGTATCTGTAATGGCCATTAGAATTTTAAAGTAATTATTCTCGTTAGCTTCTGAAGACAGAATGTTAGGGAATAATCCTAAATTAATGTTTTGCTTAGCCATACGCATATCGTATATTCCGCCATTTGTACCGAAATTCTCTGTTTCGTACTCTTTTTTATATTCCTTTCCTTTATATTTTAAAGTTACTATTACATCATCACCATTTTTGATGTGGCATGAACAATCAGGAATATCATCAAAGAATTTAAGAACCTCTGGTTTAAAAGGTAACAGGAAATCGAAATCTCTATTAGAATCACCTTTTATACTTGAGAAACTAATGATATCTTTGTCAGAAAGACGATATGGAATCTTTATGATATTTGTCGTAAATAGAGCATTTATATCAACAGCTTTATCTGAACAGATTTCGATCCCATTAATAATCAACTCTTCGTGATTTTCTGTCATTACAGGTTGAATATCTACTTTATAGTCATTTCTAATAGACGGATCATCTTTAAAGCATTTAATGTATTCTTGCATTTCTTTGAATCGAGGATCTACATTTGCTCCACCAAAGAGAATATTGAATACATAATTCTTGAAATCAACATCTCTGTCTTCGAACATTCTTATTTCTCTGAAATATTCTCTTCCAGATTTGCTGATAATATGTAGGTGTTGATATTTTTTCCCTTCAAATTGTATAGTAGGAATCCCATTAACTTTAATGGATTTTTTATCCATATCAGGGGGGGTTACAAAAAGAGTCATCGGAGAACTGCAAGCTAATAGATATTCCTTACCGTCCTCTTTATAGATTACGAAATAAAGTTTTGACTCTTTAAGATCGCTACTGAAATAAGTACTTAAGGAGTTGTAAAGAGTAGGAACACTCTTTTTAAGATCCTGCATTTTTTCTTCACAGTCCCATTCTTTAATTTCAATATTGTCTGCTCCCCATACGTTTTTGTGGTATTTTAGGTTAAATAAAAGTTCTAGAATGTCAAGGCTGTCAGAAACAATTTGACGATAGGCGTATCCAGCTTCATGCCGAGGATCTCTTACTTCATCGGCAGCACGGCGGAAGGCTTCTCTGGTGACATAGAAACGTGCAAAAGGGGTGGGGAGTGAGTTTAATGCTCCGGAATTGTCGGTTTTTTGTTCTATGACTTTACTAAGGCTTTCTGCAGATATACTCGTGTTTTCAGCAACCCAATCAGAGCCTAAGGTACCACGATCTACGATGTTCAAATCTATTTTAGCCATATTGTTATTTCAGTATTTTTTTTGTATAGTGATCGATTGCTTGATGTGCGAAATCAAGAAAATAACGGAATTTGTTCGTATGTTTATCCTTTTTGTCATTGTTGCTCGCCTGAATCATTTGTAGCAAATAATACGAGTCGTCACGTCCTTCTAGGGAAACTCCTTTTACAAAGTCTGACAAAATATTTGTTCCAGAATTAAGAGGCGCAAAGGCTCGGTTATTACTAGCTAATTCATTGTACCATCTTTCATAATTCTGGATGAATTTCTGTAGAGAAATAAAGGCTTGATCTTGATAGAATTGTTTGTCAAAATTTCTTGATTGCTTTAAAGGAAACCAATTCTCCGATGGGAGGATGTTCGTTAATTTTATGAGCAGATTAAAATCGGCAACAACTTTTACTATCTCATTGTAACCTGTTCCCAATTTATCTTTGTCAAGAGATTCAGCATCGTCTTCAATGGCCCTACTCATATATTGAGTTTGATCAGGCATTTCTCGTTTAAGAAAATCAAATAAAGCAGATGCTGCCACTAATTCTATAAAATTAGCGGTGTCTTTTTGTTCTGCTTCGTTATTCTCATATATTTTTCTAAGTCTGGTTTCTCCAACATAATAAACATAGTTAGATTCTATTTTTCCCTCGTAATAGGAAAGTGCAGCTTTCGTTTTAGTATAAAAATTAGCGGAGTCTATATCACTATGTGATGTTGAAGGGTCTTTAAGTCCATAATAAGGCATTACGATTACAGAACCCATTAAGGCGTTTTTAACTAAAGGCTCGTTATTTGCTTCCCGTATTTTTTTCTCTAATAAGGGAAATCCAGATGCTCCAGTACCTCCAAAGATGGAGCTAATGATGAATATACGATCTTCGTTGTCACAATGTCTCTTAAAGGAATCGAACCATGAAGAACCTTCTATCATATCACCCAATATGACGGTACCAACATTAGGATTTCCTTTGAACCCGACAGAGAGTTTATTTCTTTTATTTTTTGTAGAGAACAAAATATCAATAAGATAATTGTTAGTATCGTTATTGGCAAGTTTCTCAAGACCTAGATATGATTCGAATGACTTATCGACACCAATATTTTCATTGATGTCATTCTTATTGCTATCAAGAGAACCTAACCAGTCTATTTTAGGAGAGAAAAAACCATTAGTTGGATTGAGAGTTTGTTCCCTGTCCTTGGTTAGACGGCTATAAATGTCTCGATAAATATCTATTAGAGATTGAAGATTCTTCTTTTCTTCCAAATCCTGATGAGGATCTACAAGAATAGGTATAACGGAATATCCATTAGTGTCCATACCACTGGCCATGAGCATAGTGATGCTTTTCATTACTCGCAGACCTGTTCCGCCGACACAAAAAACAAAAACTTTTTTCATGACTTATATTTTAAAAATACGATATGCATTAGTAGGCAAACCTATGTTGCAATAGATAAACGATGTTATAATGTATGTAATAAAAGAATATATGGCGTTATTTAATGAGAGCTTCAATTCCAACGGCCATGTACCCGTAAGTTTAGGTGTAGCTATGAGATAAGCCATTATTAAAGTTAGGAATAGAGTAATTATAATACATGCAATAAGTCCTCCAAGCCAGTACTTAGGATGATAATGTCTACCTGGTTGATTATTAAATGGTTGGTAATAGTACCATGCGAGGCCAATACCAAGGACAAGAAATAATAAGATAAATATATAAGCAGAATCATCGAGCTCGTTCCAAAAGTTTTGGGCTTGCGAATAAAGTGCTTCGTTGTCCCTGAATCTATTGAGGAAGGATGCTTTTGAGCCTATTAGGAAGTATATATTGATTAAGTTCATAAGATTTTATTAATTTTGCTTTGTAATGAGTATATAATTTGGTTTTGGCTGGGTATTAATCATTCCTTCTTGTGAAATACCTTGAATGAAAGATTCAATAGAATAAGATTTTGTTAAGTCGTTCTCATCTTTTGCTCCATAAAATTGTTGGATAAGTGTTGTTTGTTCCCCAGAAGGAATGGTAAGATTCCATTTTATGATATCCATATCATACGGCATATTACTTACATGTAACTTAATTGTTGCAATGGATGAACGTTTAAGTTTTTGATTGCTATAATTATTTGTCATAACTGTAATATCTTTAATTGAAACTTTAGATCCATATAATGATTTGCATATAAAATATTTTTTGATGGTATCTTTATTTGCCATAATCCATCTGTATGCTTCAAGATGAAGTTTCAAAGAGATAACACAATCCCCAAGAGCTTCGTCATAATCATAGAATGTTGGTTGGGACTCATATTGTACTGCATTTTGGGGAATTCCAAAAGAATAGGGAACAGATGCATATTTATAACCGGCTTCGATATTGTCTATAAAATTTTTATTTTCCTCCAATAAAGAGGATATACCATTTCGTATGAAAGATACTTTGTCTTGATCACCAATTATTAAATAATAATATGGTGATTGATTTGAAATATTATTGCCTGTTTTGTCAGCATAATTTGATACTGCACAGATAAGGCATAAACATTTCTTTGAATTCTTTGTGATTCTTGTAATATCGGATCCATATTCCGAAAGTAGAACAGCTGGTGCAGATGCACCAACAGGGCTATATTTCATATCAGAGATTAAAATGGCAACTTCATCTTTTTTTAGTTGGCTTATGATCGTACTCAGCATTATTGGGACTTGAGTAGATGCGTTAGATTGCAATGAAGCTGTATTCATCGCATTTCGAAACTGTGGAAGGGTCATTTGTGTAGCAATGTCCCCTTGATTGGTCATAATATTTATGCTTTTAGTTACATTTGAGTAGTAACTCATTATTTCATAAACATCATGCTTGAATTTTGTAGGTACATTATTACGGAAAAATCCATTCATACTACCTGATGACTCCACATAGAATTTAACTATCGCGTGGCTGTCAATTTTTGCAGTAACCGGTTGCTTAATGAGTTCTCCAGAGGGCGTGAAGTACTCATTAGGTATAGAATTTAGATTACCTTTGTTTGATAAGACTTTAATAATCACTATAATAAATATAAGTCCTATTATTATTGGTACTATCTTTTTCATTTTGAATTTTCTTGATTTTATATAATTGTTGCAAAGATACGCAAAAAGAGAAAAAAAGAAGCACTTCTTATATATTTTCTTTTGTGTCATCCTCTTTATTCCAGAATGTGTTGATGGCATTGTTTTTTATCACATTGATATATTTCATTTTCTTATCGATAGTTGTAAGTAAATGTTTTATTTTAGATTCATCCCCAGGTATAATCCCACAAGCCATTAGGCTTGCAATGTTATATTTTGCAATAGCATTATCTTCCGCTTTGTTAAAATAAAACAGAGCCTTGATATAGTTTTGTTCAAATCCATTAATCCCCATTGCATAATTTATGCCTTTTAATATATTAGTATTAGAAGAATCTGATGTTTCTATCCATGATTTAGAATCTGAGGTAAATAAAGCTTTGCTAATGCCATTGTCATTTATATGTTTTATTTTTCTTTTGGCTGCTAAGAACAGATTCTTTTTATTATATGTATAGAATCTATATTCTATCTTTGAGCAAAAGGTATATATAAGATCATCGATTTTTGTTGTTGTTACATCAATTGGTTGAGTATTAGGAATTCCCATACTCCAGAAATAATATTTAGACGAATTAAGATCAGTGGTCATAGATGGTGGCATAATTTGAACTCCATTCCAATAAATTTGTAAAGAACTAAAATCAGCTATTTCTTCTTCTTGTATAAAGAATTCTTGCTTTTGCTCTAAATACTTATGGTTTATATAACAAATGGAGGAGTCAATAGAGTTGTCATTGGCGACTCCCGATTTTATAATGATATAGACATTTGGGCCCTTTTCATTAATAATGATCCAAGGGTAATCTAAAGGGAGTCCAAGTAAACTAAGAACTCGGTGTAATAAGTTGTCAAAATTTGGAGTATATACAAATGGCAAATTCATAGCTCCATTTATTTCTTCTTCCATTTTAGGATTAAGTCCATTTATGCCAATTGCTCTAAATGTCGACGTTTTACCTATTTCAATACCTAATTTCGTTTTGTCAGACCATTTCCTTGTTTTAATTGAAAGATGATCTTTTAAGGGAATGAAAATAGTACTATCTTCATCTTTCGCATTAAGTGTTTCTTTTATGCAACAGCCTGTGTTCATACCTATAGCATTATAATAAGTATTATATGTGTCAAAAGAATCTGCCGATATAGATAATTCTATTTTTTGAATATCTTTTTCAGAATTAATGGCTTCTTCCTTACCTGCTAAAGGGTGAGTGGCGGCCCATACAGTGAGTCCATTAGGCATTTCTTCTGCGATAGTGTCATATTTCAAGAGATGATGTCTATATTGCTTTTCTTTCTCAATACTCACTTGTGCTTCTTCTTCTGTCAACTCCCTTACAAGGGATATATATGTGAAGTTTGGTAGAAACTGAATATAAGGGCTCATAAGTAGTTCGCTTATATTGTAAACTTGATTTTCATTGCTAATCAAGTCTATAATAAAAACTTTTTCAAAATGTATGGAAGAGTTTTCTATTTTATCTCTAAAATCAGCCACATTACATTGATCAATATTACTTAGTGTATTTGCAAATTGTTGGTAATAATAAGCCATTATTTGTTCATTCCAGTTAAGAAAATTTTCCATAACGAAGACAATAAGAGCTTTTTCTTTATAATCATTGGTACAAGCTTTTATACAATTGTTTATTCCATTGATAATATCTTTACTAAAATTAGTGTTGCAAGAGGAAAGACTTTTTACCCAATTATGACATTTAAGATCCATAGGGCTCTGTTCAGAAATAGAGTAATTACTATATTCCTTAAAAGCTATTTGGTTTATAAATACTATGTCATTAACTATATCTTTGGACTCTCCAATACTTTTAATATTTATCGGTCGTTTAATGATATGGCTTGTAGTGTAGATTGGAGACAAAGACTCAATCTTTGAATTTAAAGAATTTTGCTTTTGTTTCCATTTGAAATATGCAAGTTTCTGCTTTTGTTTATTTATATACTTTATAAGTAGGTCTTCGGAATTTAAAATTTGTTGTTCAGTTTTAATTTCTGGATTATCTGATAGAAAATTGGGTAAAAAATCACTATATTTTCTTTTAAATGCGTTAAATTGTTCTTGTATTTTCTTTTCTTGGATCCATTGGGAAATAGTTTTTGATGCTAATTTTTCGGTAACTTCGTAGGGTAGGGCATAAACTGGTTTAACAGAAAGATGTTTGATTTTTCGGTCAGGAATAATATTAGATGCTTGAATCAATGACAGAAAATAGTTATGGTCAGTCTTGTCAAGTTCTTCCAGCATAATAATATTTTTATTCCATTTCTCTGCTTGAGAATCTGTTATCAACTTAAATATAGTATTCAGTTTGTCTAGATTTCTTATTATGTCTTTTTCTTCGATTTTTTCTTTCGATATATTCTGAAAGTAGAAAGCCTTGAAAAAGTGCGGATAGTTTTTATAGAGATTTATAGCTCGTGTTCTATGTTCTTGTTTCCTTTTGTTTTTACTATATGAAAAATAGTAAATTAGACAGAAAGCTACCATAACAGAGCATATAATGATCATAGTAACTGGAAATATATAAAAAAGAGAAAATATAATAGCAATTACAATAAGGGCGCTAGTCCCTATTTCTGTGCAACTAGACTCGTTGTTCGTCATATTTAGTAAAATATTTATTATAGTTAAAATATTAACAGCAATATCTTTTACTACAATTATCGGTTGGGGGCACCAATAGTTTTGTAGTCAATGTTAATTCCACCAATAGCATTTGTGTCGAACGCAAACGCACATTCCGGCATTTTCCATATGGGAGGTGTCTTTTGCTTCTGCAAGGACTTTCTTATGAATTTTATACGCCTTAAACATCACGGATACTTATGAAAAAGTTTTGTGAAATTGGCGTTGATAATGGGCTTGCCGAATATATCCTTTTATTGCATGGCCTTCTATGATTGGAATAATTGATAATATTATATATATCCCTAATTCTCGCAACATAGTAAATGGTCATTTTTATAAGCTCTTGAGTAGTAGGGCTTGCATAGATTTTTGTTATGTTGGATTTCATCTGTCTTAGTGTTTTGAATCCACAGATAATAATAAACATTATAACTTGTCAAAATTAGCAATAAAATCTGAGAAACTCACACTTTTAGAGGAATATTTCTCATATAGAGCAATTTGATATTCTAATATCTAGTATTATTGATTGGATGCAGGGCTTTTGAAGTAAGAAATATGTGAGAGCTTTTATCCCTGCTTATAGAGGAAGTTCATACAGCTAAATCAAGAAAGGCAGAGAGATAGTACATTAAGGCCGCGTGTCAAGGAGGATAGAGCCCTTGACACGCGGCCTTAAATGTTTACGGGATTATGTATTCAGATCGGTGGGAGGCTGGGGCCTCTGCGATCATTGGATATCTACGCTGATCTTGTTGAGGTCCTGGTCCGCACTGGATGTGCCGACCATGATGTCGTATTTGCCCGGTACGACTCTCATCGTGTTGGTCTCCACGTCCCAGCCTTCAAACGACTTGCGCGGAAAGTCGATCTCCACGGTCTTGGTCTCTCCGGCGTTGAGGTTGACACGTGCGAAGCCGCGCAGGGATTTCAGCGGTCCGGCGGTGTCGGCGGTGTTGCGCATATAGGCCTGGACGATCTCCACGCCGGCCCGCTTTCCCGTATTGCTGACCTTGACGGTGATCTTGCCGCTGGCGGCATCGTATGCCGGCGTGCCGACCTTAAAGGTGGTGTAGCTCAGACCATAGCCGAAGGGGAACAAGGGCGCGCCCTTGAAATAGCGGTAGGTGCGGTTGGCCATGTCGTAGTCGTCGAACGGAGGCAGTTGGCTGTCGTCCTTATAGAAGGTGACAGGCAGCTTGCCGCCGGGGTTGTAGTCGCCGAAAAGGACGTCGGCTACGGCCGTGCCTCCCTGCTCGCCGGGATACCAGGCCTGCAGGATGGCATCGCAGGTCTGCAGCTCGGGGGTAAAGGCCACGGCGCTGCCGCTGCAGTTGACCAGCACGACTTTCTTGCCGGCCTCATGGAGCGCCTTGAGGAGATCGCGCTGGACGGCAGGCAGCTCAATGCTGGTGCGGTCGCCGTTGTCGAAGCCCACCTCCGTGACCTTGGCTTCCTCGCGCTCGAGATTGGGAGATATGCCGCCGATGAACACCACGGTGCCGGCATCCCTGACCGCGTTCGTCACCTCGGGGATGGTGAGCTGCCTGATCCTGGACACGTCAAAGCCCAGGGAGGCGCCGGTGCCGAACTGGACGTAATCCAACCGGATGTCATAGGTGGTGCCGGCCTTGACCTTGAGCTGGGTCTCCTCGAGCCGCACCTCATCCATATTGTGCTTCACGGCAAGCGTGTCGCCGTTGACGATCAGGCGCATCCTGCCGTCGTTGAGGCATCGTATGGATAATGTCTCGGTCTTTCTGGCCGTGAACTTGCCGTCGAACCTCGCGGAGAAGCCGGTGAGCGCTACCCCTGGGGCAAAGACGGTGTTGCCGCCTGTGTCGAATTGCGGGTGGCTCGAATAGCTGCCTTCGTAGACGGGCGTGCCTTCCATCCTGGAGTTGTTCCAGAAGCGTGCGCTCATGCCGGCCTTGCCGTCACGCCCGGTCATCTGTCCGAAGATGCTTTCATTCTCGGTCATCGTGGTAATGTCGCATCCCTTCACATAGCGGACGCCGGGGCCCAGCTTGTTGCGGATGCCTTCCAGCACGGTCACCGTATGGGTGGGCTGACCGTAATAGATGCCCCACATCATCGTGGAGTCGGCGGCATTGGGACCCATGACGACGATCTTGGACGCGTCTTTCTCCAGGGGCAACGTGTTGTCCTTGTTGTGCAGCAGCACCATCTGCTCGCGTGCCATGGTCAGCGCCAGGTCCTTGTGGGCCTGGCAGGCGATGACGCTCTCGGGTATGCGGGTCCATTCGACGAGGGAGTCGGGATCGAAATCACCCAGCTCGAACCTTGCCTCGAGCAGCTTCGTGACGCTACGGTCGATCTGCTCCTCCGTGATGGCGCCGGCCTTGACGGCCTCGGGCAGTGTCTGATAGTTGCTGCCACATTCGAGGTCGGTACCGCTGAGGACGGCCTTGGCGGAGGCTGTCCTGGCATCGGGCGAGACACCATGGGCTCCCGGCATCCAGAAATCGCTGATGGCTCCGCAGTCGCTCACCACCAGTCCCCGGAAGCCCCACTCGTCGCGGAGGATCTGGCGCAGCAGTTTGTTGCTGCCGCAGCAGGGCTCGCCCTCGAAGCGCTGATAGGCGCACATCACCTCCTTGACGCCGCCGATCTGCACGAGGTTCTTGAAGGCAGGGAGGTAGGTCTCCCACAGGTCGCGGGGAGACAGGTCCTCGATGTTGAAATGGTGGCGGGTCTTTTCCGGTCCGCTGTGGACGGCAAAGTGCTTGGCACAGGCATAGAGCTTCGCATACTTATGTCCGGCAGGACCTTGCAGGCCCCGCACGACGGCCAGACCCATGCGTGAGTTCATGTAAGGGTCCTCACCATACGTCTCCTGGCCACGGCCCCACCGGGGATCGCGGAAGATGTTGATGTTGGGCGTCCAGAACGACAGGCCCTGGTAGCGGCCGACGCTGCCTTTCCTGCGCTGCGCCGTGTTCTTGGCACGGGCCTCGTCGCTGACGGCGGTATAGATACGTTCGAGCAGGGCATCGTCAAAAGAGGCGGCCATACCGATACATGAGGGAAAGACCGTGCTGAAGCCGTTGCGTCCTACACCGTGCAGGGCCTCGCTCCACCATGCGAACTGGGGTATCCCCAGACGGGGGATGGCGTTCGACTGGTCCTGCATCAGACTGGCTTTCTCTTCCAGCGTGAGGCGGCCGCACAGATCGGTGGCACGTTCCTTGGCGGACAGGTTCGGATTCTGGTAGGGCAGCGTCTGTGCTCCGCCGGCTACGGCATATAGGATGGCTGCAAAAATCAATAGTTTTCGTTGTTTCATTATTTTAGGTATGTATTGTTTTTCGGTTGTCTCCGGTCATTCGGTCGGCCGGATGCCGGGAGACGGACTCCCGGGTTGAGGCTGGTGGGAAGACGGCCGGGCAGTGGGGGGAGGGCCGTGGAGGGTTAGGATTAGTCGTGGCACAGTCGGCGTACCGCCGGCCGTGGCTGTGGGCATGGATCGCTGTTCAGCTGGGAGGCTGTGCGCTGACGGGCCAGCCTACCGTCATTCGGCGATCTCCACCTGCTTGGGCGCTCCGATGGTGAGCCGCTGCAGGTCGTAGTAGGAGCCGTTGTAGACATTGAGGTCGACATACCCGCCTATGCCGGGCAATGTGCCGGCATCGGTGTGCTGCCAGAATTTCCAACGTCCCTTGAACTGCATCTTGTCGACATAGTAGTGGGCAATCCAATAAGGATAGTCGTCGAAGACAGGTGCGGAGAGATACTGCTCCTTAAATTTATAATAGGTATAGATGATGGGCTTCACGCCGTAGCGGTCTTCGACGATGTGGAGCCATGTGAGCACGTCGGTCTGGAAATCCTCCACGCTCTGATCCTTCGGCTTGTGCTCGATGTCGAGGACAGGAGGCAGGTCGCCTTTCTCCAGGTGGACCTTGTCGAGGAAATGGTATGCCTGTGAGCGGGCAGAGGAATGTATGCTCCAGAAATGATAGGCTCCGCGTACGAAGCCGTATTCACGGGCCTGATAGAAATTGACCTCGAATTTGGGATCGAGGCGTGTGCTGCCCTCCGTCGATTTGACGATGACGAACTGGATGGGGAAGCCGTGGATCCTGGCCTTCGACCGCACGTCGTCCCAATGGATGTCGCCTTGGTAATGGGAGACGTCGATGCCATGGATCTCATAGCCGTCAGGATATTTGGCGTCGCCGTAGAGCGCGCGCCAGCGGAACCCTGTCGGGGAGACGAAAAAGAAATAGAAGATCCAGATGTAGCCTACGATGACGAGCAACCCACCGAGCACCCAGGCCCATCGGGGGCCATGCTGCAGGAAAGGCAGATGGAGAAAAGCAACTGTATGCGGGGTGCGTCGTGTGCGCCGTCGTGTCCTACGTTTAGTCATCTATTGCGTTGATATTAAAGAAGGGCATTCTGTCCTTCGACGGAATGCCCTTTTATCTATTCTTGAGAATTTACTTCTGTCCGTTCTCCAGAGCCAGTGTGATGGTGGTGCGGTCGCAAACCTCTGCGGGACCCCAGTACTGGATAGGACCGGGATAAACGAAGCAGGTGTCCTTAGCCCACTGGTCACGATGCTCAGCGAACTTCTTGAAGGGTGCGCCGTCAAGCTCTACGAGGGCCTTACGGATCACAGGCTTCATCTCACCGTTACGACGCTCCATGTTCATCATCATGGTGATGGGCACACCGCCGGCTTTCCACTCATCGGTAGGAGCAGAGAGGTTCTTGACGATGGCCATGTAACCGGTCTTGCCGTTGGCGATCAGGTTAGCGGCGCTTACACCCAGGGCGTAGCAGTAGTCGGCATCGAAGTTAGAAGGAGCAGCGCAGCGGCCCTCATAACCGAAGAAGTGGTGCTGGGCAGCGAACTTGCCCTCGTACTTGCCTTCCTTCTTCCACTCAGCCAGCTTGGCAGCCACCATATCGGAGAGCAGCTTCTCGGTCTCGATGAGAGATACCTGTACGTTTCCGTGAGGATCGCGGTCGAGAGACAGCTGACGGGCAACCTCGGTAGGCAGGGTCTCGAAGGTAGCGGCGTTCTCCTTGCTCAGGTGAGCGAGGATGTACTCGCGCTGTGCCTGTGCGTCGAGATCCTTATAGTCTGCACCGTGAGCAGCGAGCAGGTCGTTGAGCTCGTCGATGAGACGGCCGATGGCGGGGATGAACTCGATCAGGCCCTCGGGGATCAGTACGACACCGAAGTTGTCACCACGGCTGGCGCGGTCGGCAACGGCAGTGGCGATCTGCTCTACGATCTGGTTGAGGGTCATGTCCTTCTGCTCAACCTCCTCAGATACGATGCAGATGTTGGGCTGTGTCTGCAGGGCGCACTCCAGGGCGATGTGAGAAGCCGAACGGCCCATCAGCTTGATGAAGTGCCAGTACTTGCGGGCAGAGTTGGCGTCGCGCTCGATGTTGCCGATCAGCTCAGAGTAAACCTTCGTAGCGGTGTCGAAACCGAAAGAAGTCTCGATCTGGTCGTTCTTCAGGTCGCCGTCGATGGTCTTCGGGCAGCCAATCACCTGTACGCCATAGTTCTTGGCAGCGTAGTACTCGGCGAGCACGCAGGCGTTGGTGTTAGAGTCGTCACCACCGATGATCACGATGGCCTTGATGCCCAGCTCACGGATGATCTCCAGACCGCTCTCGAACTGGTCAACCTTCTCCAGCTTCGTACGGCCGGAACCGATCATGTCGAAGCCACCGGTGTTGCGGTACTCGTCAACGAACTCGGGAGTCAGCTCGATGTACTTGTGGTCTACCAGACCGCCAGGACCCATCAGGAAGCCGTACACCTTGTTGTTGGGGTTGAGCTTTTTCACAGCATCGAAGATACCGCAGATCACGTTGTGACCGCCAGGAGCCTGGCCGCCGGAGAGGATAATGCCGACGTTGCCGTCCATCGTCATGGCTGTGTCGCCGGGAACGAACTCGATCAGGGGCATGCCATACGTGTTGGGGAACAATTTCTTGATCTCATCCTGATCACCTACACTCTGAGTGGGTGCGCCTTCTTTCACCTTTACGGCATTCTGAAGGCCCTTCGGAAGCTTCGGCTCATACTGAGCACGGGCCTTCTGCAAAAGACTCTTTTCCATGTTTCTTAGTTAATCTATATGTTATTTAGAAATGATTTTCGTTGCTTGCAAAATTACTCTTTTTCTATGATATAAGGAAGAAAAAAAACGGAAAAGCGTAAATACCATGATTTTTTTTCGGTCAGATCGATGCGTTTCCACTTTTTTTCTCTATCTTTGACCATCAATTACTATCATCCGGCTCCCTGCTCTTTGACGGACTTTATTCCGCTGGGGAAGAGAGAAGGAGCCAACTCATTTATAAAACCAACAAAGCAATGGCAAACAAGAGAGATTTGAAGAAAAGCATCAATTACATTTGTCGTGATCTGTTCGCAGAAGGAGTGGCTGCTTATCTGTATGGACCGGCCAAGTCGGAAGAGCAATATAACGCGATGCTTTCGACCCTCCTCGTCGTACGTAACGATTTCGTTCATCGTATCTCACACCCTGAACCGGGCATGAAGCCCCGCGTGTATTTCAATACGCTGAAGCGTGACTTTGAACAGCAGGTGAACGATTTCATCGATCAGATCAGCAGTATCTGATCGACGCGAGAGGGTGGCCGGTGGTCGAAGGATGATCACTGTAAAGTATTTTAATATGATTCAACAACTTTGTAGATGGATATTGTACCGGGCGATGGGGTGGCGGTCGGATGTGACAGAGCCTCATCCCGGTAAGTTTATTATCTGTCTCGCGCCCCATACCAGTAACTGGGACTTCGTATTGGGCCAGCTCTATGCCAAGGCGGAAGGCATGAAGACCAACTTCCTGATGAAGAAGGAGTGGTTCTTCTGGCCCTTAGGACCGATTTTCCGCCGCATGGGAGGTATCCCGGTGTGGCGCTCGGAGCATAACAGCCTCACCGACGTGCTCGCTGAGGAGGCAAAGAAGGCTTCTACGTTCTGTCTGGCGATCACACCGGAAGGAACACGCTCTTACAACCCGGATTGGAAACTGGGATTCTATTTTATTGCCTTGAAGGCAGGAATACCAATCCTGCTCTATGGCGTGGACTATAAGCGCAAGCTCATCCAGTGTACTAAAACGATAATTCCCAACGGCGACATAGAGAAACAGATAACGGAGATAAAACATTATTACAAAGATTTCAAAGGCCGGCGCCCTGAGAAATTTACTACGGGAGAATAAATTCATGACAGTGAAAGGAAAAGATGTCCGGTTCCTGCTGCTTGTCCTGCTTGCCGGCTTTTCTTCCCTGCCCATGGCGGCAAGGGAGAAACGCATCGTGGGCAAACTGTGGGGATCGATAGATTATGATGGTGCCCCTTGGGTGGAGAATGTGTCCAAGCCTGTAAAGTTCAAGAAGGGACTTTACGACCGTCATCTCACCGTCTGGGCCTCGCACGGCCGCTACTACGACAATAAGAAGGGCGTGTGGAAATGGCAGCGTCCTAACCTGTTCTGCACTACGGAAGATCTCTTCACCCAGACGATCGTCTATCCTTATCTCCTGCCGATGCTGGAGAATGCGGGCGCGGTGGTGTTCACTCCGCGCGAGCGTGACTGGCAGACGGAAGAATATATCGTTGATCCCGATGGAGGACTGAACTCTACGGCTGACGACTATAAGGAATACAGCGAGATGGGGCCATGGCAGTCGACGGGCAGGCCGGGATTCGCCGCGCATGGCGGAAGCTATGTCGACGGGCAGAATCCGTTTACGGACGGCCGGTGCCGTATGCTGAAGACATCGAAGAAAGCCGACAAGGCGTTTGTCAAGTATCAGCCGACGTTCCGTAAGGCCGGCCGCTATGCCGTGTATGTAAGCTACCAGACCGTGCCGGGGAGCGTGGACGATGCCCACTATACGGTGTTCCATCGTGGACAGGCCACTGAGCTGCGTGTCAATCAACAGATGGGTGGCGGCACATGGGTCTATCTCGGAACATTTGATTTTGATGCCGGCAACAACATCTATAATTGCGTGATGCTGACCAACCAGAGCCGCCGTCGCGGCGTGGTGACCGCTGACGCCGTCCGTTTTGGCGGTGGCATGGGCAACATAGAGCGCGGCGGCGTGACGAGCGGCCTGCCCCGTTCGCTCGAGGGCGCACGCTATTGGGCACAGTGGGCCGGCGCACCTTATACGGTCTACGGCGGACGCGGCGGACAGGACGATTATGCCGACGACATCAACACCCGCTCGAAGATGCTCAACTGGCTTGCCGGCGGCTCGGACTATGTGCCGACAAGGGACGGACTGGGTGTGCCCATGGAACTGTCGCTGGCCATACACAGTGATGCCGGCTACCATCCGAACGGCAAGGACATATGGGGATCGCTGGCTATCTGTACGACAAACTTCAACAACGGACAGCTGGCTAGCGGCGTCACGCGGCAGGCATCAAAGAAGCTGGCAAGTGCATTATTGGACAACGTGACGGCTGACCTGCAGAAAGAGTATGGCCGGTGGGCCAAACGCTATCTGTGGGACAGGAACTATTCGGAGAGCCGTCTGCCGGAGGTGCCGTCGGCCATTCTCGAGACGGTCTCTCACCAGAGCTTCCCGGACATGCTGATGGCGCAGGATCCCAACTTCCGCTTCTCCCTTGCCCGGTCGGTGTATAAGACACTGCTGCGCTATGTCTGTCAGATGCACGGTGAGAAAGCCGTCGTGGCACCACTCGCCCCACAGGGATTGCGCGTGGAGATAGTAGGCAAGGATCAGGTGCGTGTGTCATGGCGTCCACAGGTGGACAAGCTGGAGGAATCGGCAGAGCCGGACGCCTATATTCTCTATATGGCATCCGGGCACACTGACTTTGACAACGGAGAGAAGGTGAAGGGCACCTCGGAAAAGCTCAAGATAGAACCGGGCGTACAGTATAACTTCCGCGTGACGGCTGTCAACAAAGGAGGAGAGAGCTTCCCGTCGGAGGTAGTGAGCGTATATTTGCAGCCGGGCGCCGCACGCACAGTGCTGGTGGTGAACGGCTTCAACCGTCTGTCGGCACCGGAGGTGGTGGACGATGTGGCCCAACAGGGATTCCTGTTACAGGAAGATGCGGGCGTCAGCGACGGCCTCATGGCCGGATGGGCCGGAGAGCAGGAGTGCTTTGACCGCTCACGCATGGGACGTGAGGGTCCCGGCGGACTGGGCTATGGCGGTAACGAGATGGCCGGACATTTTATCATGGGCAATACCTTCGACTATGCGGAGACACATGTCGCAGCCATCGCGGCTGCCCGCCGTTACAATGTCGTGACAGCCTCGGCCGATGCCGTCGAGCAGGGCTACGTGAGAATGACCGACTATGCGGCCGTGGATCTCTATACGGGATTGAACCGCATGATGCCCTATTCGCTGAAATATTATAAGGCGTTCACACCGACCCTTCAACGCTTGCTCCGTGCCTACACCCTGGCGGGAGGCCGCCTGCTCGTGAGCGGAGCCTATGTAGGCAGCGACATGCTGAGCGATGACGGGAAGCGGTTCCTCTCGGAGGTGTGCCATGCGTCTTTCGACGGACAGCTGCGCTCTGACGCGTTCACATCCGTGACAGGACTGGGACAGACTTTCGACTTCTACCGGACGCTCAATCCCGACCATTATGCGGCAACCCATGTCGATGCCCTCAGCCCTGTCGGCACGGCCATCTGTCCCATGGTCTATGGCGATGGAATGGGAGCCGCCGTGGCTTACAGCGGCCGTGACTGCCGTACCTTCACAATGGCATTCCCGTTTGAGTGCATCACCAGTGAAACGGTACGCAATACGCTGATGGCAGGAATCCTCAACTATCTGTTGGAGTAGGGGGCGTCAGCGTGAGGACGCTTATAAAAGAATAGCATTTTATCAACCCATAAAAAGAAATTGACTATGAAGATACAAGCCAATCATTCCGGAACACGGAGCATAGAGGTGAGCGAGAAGCACCTCGAGACACTCGATAAGTATGCACTCCTGCGCAACCTCGTTGACAGCAACGGCATCATCGACGAATTGGTGCTGGACAAGTTGAAGTTCAATGTGCGCTCCATGCTCGAGTCGGAGGCAGGCAAGGACAAGGATCTGCTGGATCTCTGCCTGGACGTGATCTATAATCAGAACATGAAAGCCTTTGGCCTCCATCAGCTCGTCCTCCTTTACATTGACTGGAAGGGAAAGCATCAGGACGAAGTAACCTCTGACGACGATCCGAATGAGGTTGCTGACTGATTTCTTACCCACTACGCGGAAGGAGTGTGACCTGCGCGGGTGGAAGGAGCTGGATATCATCATCTTTTCCGGTGACGCCTATGTGGACCACCCCTCGTTCTCACAGGCCGTCATCGGACGCGTGCTTGAGGCTGCAGGATACAAGGTGGCCATCGTGCCCCAGCCGGACTGGCACGGCGACTACCGTGACTTTAAGAAGCTCGGCCGGCCGCGCCTGTTCTTCGCGGTATCGCCCGGTAACATGGACTCGATGGTGAACCGCTATACGGCTAACCGCCGACTGCGGTCGGACGATGCCTATTCGCCTGACGGGCGTCATGACATGCGCCCTGACTATCCGACGATAGTCTATACGACCATCCTCAAGAAGCTCTTCCCTGACGTGCCCGTCGTCCTGGGCGGCATAGAAGCCTCCATGCGGCGCTTCTCCCATTATGATTATTGGAAGGACAAGGTGCTGAAGTCGATCCTGGTGGAGAGCGGCGCCGACTTCCTCGTCTATGGAATGGGTGAGAGAAACACCGTGGCCCTGGCCAATGAGATGGCCGAGGGACGATCCATCACCGAGATCACGGACATACCCCAGACCGTCTTCCTGAAACGGCGCGATGAGATCCCCGGAGGAATCACGCAGGACGATATCGTGCTCCATTCGCACGAGGAGTGCCTGGAAAACAAGAAAGCCGAGGCCGAGAATTTCCGCCATATAGAAGAGGAGGCCAACAAGATGCACGCCCAGCGGCTGTTGCAGGAGGTGGACGGAAAGTTCGTAGTCTGCAACCCGATGTATCCGCCGATGACTACGGCAGAGCTGGATGCGGTGTATGACCTGCCCTATACGCGTGAGCCGCATCCCAAATATAAGGACAAGACGATACCGGCTTACGAGATGATCAAGTTCTCCGTGAACATCCACCGCGGATGTTTCGGCGGTTGCGCCTTCTGCACGATCTCTGCCCATCAAGGCAAGTTCATCTCCTGCCGGTCGAAGGAGAGCATCTTGCGGGAGGTGAGGCAGATCGTGAAGATGCCGGGATTCAAGGGATATATCTCCGACCTGGGCGGTCCGTCGGCAAACATGTACGGCATGGGCGGACGCAACAAGAATGCGTGCGAGCACTGCAAACGTCCCTCGTGCATCCATCCTGCCGTGTGTCCCAATCTCAATACGGACCACTCCAAGCTGTTGGAGATCTATCATGCCGTCGACGCACTGCCCGAAGTGAAGAAGAGTTTCATTGGCAGTGGCGTGCGTTATGACCTGCTGCTCCACCAGTCGAAGGATGAGAAGAGCAATGCGGCTGCGCGTCAATACACGCGTGAGCTGATCACGAAGCATGTGAGCGGACGCCTCAAGGTGGCGCCTGAGCATACTTCCGACCGTGTGCTCCATTTCATGCGGAAACCGTCGTTTAAGCTCTTCTACGACTTTAAGCGGATATTCGACCGCATCAACAGGGAGGAGGGCCTGCGGCAGCAGATCATTCCCTATTTCATCTCCTCACACCCCGGATGCACGGAGGAAGACATGGCCGAGCTGGCAGCGATCACAAAGGATCTGGACTTCCATCTCGAACAGGTGCAGGACTTTACTCCCACGCCCATGACCGTAAGCACGGAAGCGTGGTACACGGGATATGATCCTTATACCCTCGAGCCGGTGTTCTCGGCAAAGACACAGCGCGAGAAACTGGCCCAGCGGGAGTTCTTCTTCTGGTACAAGCCGGAGGAACGGAGACACATTGAGTCGGAGCTCCGGCGCATCGGCCGCGCGGACCTCATCTCACGGCTCTATAGTGGTCCGGCCTATCACGGCCGCGTGCATTACGACCCGAAGGCCGTGGGATCGTCTCCCGGATATAAGAAGCAGAAGGGAAGAGGACAACGGCCCGACGACCGGAAGAACGGACCGAGGAAAGGACGCAGACGATGAAAATCATAGAACAGTTCATACAAGGCAAGCACTCGCCGGAGACTTGTGAGGACGGCCTCGTGGTGACGGACGACTTCGTGGCCGTCGTCGATGGCAGCACGTCGAAATCGCCGGTACAGCTGCGTGACGACATGCGCAATGGCCGTTACTGCATGCTCGAGGTGAGCGAGTTTATCAAGACGATGCCGGCGGATATCTCACTGGATGATTTCTGCGAGGGCGTGACGGCTCATGTCCGACGTCTCTATGGAGGCGGGGAGGAGATCTACCTTCGCCATCCGGAGCGGCGGCTCTGCTGCTCGGCGGTGATCTACAGTCGCCACTACAATGCGATCTGGATGGTGGGCGACTGCCAGTGCATGAGTGGTGGTAGGCTCCATACGAACGACAAGCCTCAGGAGGAGGAACAGGGACGGCGCCGTGCCGCACTGTTCGGGCAGGCCTGCAAGGACCATCCCGACATGCTGGATCATGAGCATTGCTATCCCGGCACGGAGATCCCCGCCATCCGTCATGATTATGCGAGGGACCAGATCGTCCCCTTCATCGTCGATACGATGAAGGGTGAGAATGTCACCTACGCCGTGATAGACGGCTTTCCCATCTACCGCGAGGGCATAAAGGTGGTGGCACCGGATGCGGATACCCATGAGGTGGTGCTGGCATCAGACGGCTATCCCTTCCTCTATCCCACGCTGGAGGCTACGGAGGATGCGCTCAAGGCACTTCTGGTCAGCGATCCCTATTGCATTGACCGCTATAAGTCGGCGAAGGGACTGATGCTGGGCAATCATTCCTTTGACGACCGTACGTATATCCGCTTTACGATATAGTGAGGCCGGAGACGTTCGGATCAGAACAAGTTTTAGTTATTGATAAGATCATAGAATGTATGAAGCAGCAACGAATACTCTTTATCGATCGTGACGGCACGCTCATAGAAGAGCCGGAGGACGAGCAGATCGACTCCTTTGCGAAGCTGAAGTTTCGGGACGGCGTGTTCCGCAATCTCGGATTCATAGCCTCCCATCTCGATTTCAAGTTCGTGATGGTGAGCAATCAGGATGGGCTGGGCACCGCCTCCTTCCCCGAGGACACCTTCTGGCCGGTTCACAACTTTATACTCCAGACATTGGAGGGAGAGGGCATCCATTTCGACGACCAGCTCATCGACCGCCATTTCCCCGAGGACAATTCGCCCATGCGCAAGCCGGGGACAGGGATGCTGAAGGAATATATCGGCAATCCGCAATATGATCTTCAGCACAGTTATGTCATCGGCGACAGGGAGACTGACGCCCAACTGGCTGCCAATCTGGGCTGCGGGGCGCTGATACTGGACAAGGATGGCATGACCTGGGACAAGATAGCCCAAGTGCTTTTTGCCGGCGAGCGCATCGCTGAGGTGCACCGCGTGACGAAAGAGACGGATGTGTACGTGAAGATCAATCTTGACGGATCGGGAAAGACCGACGTGGACACCGGTCTGGGCTTCTTCGACCACATGCTGGACCAGATCGGCAAGCATGGCATGATGGACCTGACAATCCATACGAAGGGCGACCTCCACGTGGATGAGCATCATACGATAGAAGATACGGCGCTCGCCTTGGGCGAGTGTCTGCTGAGCGCCCTCGGTGACAAGCGCGGCATCGAGCGCTATGGCTATTGTCTGCCCATGGATGACTGCCTGTGCCAGGTAGCTCTCGACTTCGGCGGACGGCCCTGGCTGGTATGGGATGCGGAGTTCAATCGCGAGAAGATCGGAGAGATGCCCACGGAGATGTTCTTTCATTTCTTCAAGAGCCTGAGCGATGCTGCGAAGATGAATCTCAACATCAAGGCCGAGGGCACCAATGAGCATCATAAGATCGAGGGCATCTTCAAGGCACTGGCCCGCTCGCTCAAGATGGCGGTCCGTTGTGATATTTATCATTTTGAACTTCCTTCCACGAAAGGAGCCTTATAATTGTATCTTCTTGTTGATGTCGATTCGGCCTTTTGTGAGTTTGAGCGCAAACGGCGCCCTGAACTTATTGGTAAGCCCGTAGTGGTGACTGCGGGTGAGGCTGCCGTCGTAGCGATCTCGCGGGAGGCGAAGGCGCTGGGCATCCGTCGTGGGGAGCCACTCTTCAAGTTGAGGGAGCGGCTGCCGGCCGACTCGCAGATCTGCTTCCTTCCCGCCGACCACCGATGGTATCATGAGGCATCTTCCGAGCTCATGGGCTATCTGCGCAGCCAGGCTCCGGCATTCTGGCAGTATAGTGTCGATGAGGCTTTCATGGATATGACGGGCGTGAGGGTGGACTTGAAGCAATGGGGAGAGCAGCTCTATGAGAATGTGCGCGATAAGATCCACGTCAGCGTGAGTATCGGGATAGCCCCGACAAAGACGTTGGCCAAGATCGCGGCCCATTTCGCCAAGCATTATGAAGGATACCATCACTGCTGTGTGATCGACACCGAGGAGAAACGCAACAAGGCCTTGCAGGGTACGGCGATCAAGGACGTATGGGGCATCGGCCGGCAGTATGTCGGGCGCATGCAGCGCCTGGGCATCGGCACGGCGTATGATCTTGCCCAGCGTTCTGTCAGCTGGCTGCGTCTGCAGGGAGCATCGAAGGCGATCCTTGACACCCGTAATGAGCTGTGTGGCATCGACTGCATCCCCATGCGTGATCCCGGTCCTAAGAAGAGCATCTCCAGTACGCGCACTTTTTCGAAGATGACCTCATCGTTGGATGATCTGAGTGTCTATGTGAGCGAGTTCGCTGCCGACTGCGCGGCGGATCTGCGCCGGCAGCACAGCGTGGCGTGTGCCATCAGTGTCTTCATTGCTACGAATCCCTACCGGGAGGACCTGCCACAATACGCTCAGTCGTTGCGACTGAAGCTGGAAACACCTACTAATCTTACTAATGAGCTATCCGTACATGCCCTCCATTTGTTAAAGAAAATATTCCGCGAAGGCTACCGGTATAAACGGGCCGGCGTCGTCGTAGACCATCTCATCAGCGATGAGGGAGTGCAGGCGAGTCTGTTTGATTTTGATGCCCGGAAGCATGAGAAGAACCGGAAAGTAAATGAGGTGGTGGACAGGATCAACCGAAAATTAGGGGAAGTATCGATCAAGTTGGGTAATCAAATCGACAAAAAGGACAGAAAATAAGACATTTTTCTGAGGGAACGGAAATTTTTGCACACTCTTTCTCAGTGTGCGCATTTACTGCCACTTGGTCTTTTAATTATCTTTAAAAACGTAAATGCTCTTTCTTGAATTTCAGTGCTTATCCGTAACTTTGCAAAGAAAGAATAAAAAACGATAGTACTATGTTTGAAAACCTAAGTGATCGCCTCGAACGTTCTTTCAAGATCTTGAAGGGCGAGGGTAAGATTACTGAGATAAATGTGGCCGAGACGCTGAAGGACGTACGCCGCGCGTTGCTCGATGCCGATGTGAATTATAAAGTTGCCAAGCAGTTCACCGATACGGTGAAGGAGAAAGCTTTGGGTATGCATGTGCTCACGGCTGTGAAGCCAAGCCAGCTGATGGTGAAGATCGTACACGACGAGCTCGCCAAGCTGATGGGCGGTGAGGCAGCGGAGCTTCATCTGAGTGGAAAGCCTGCCATCGTGCTGATGTCGGGTCTGCAAGGATCGGGTAAGACCACGTTTAGTGGTAAGCTGGCCAACATGCTCAAGACCAAGCAGCATAAGAATCCCTTACTTGTGGCCTGTGACGTCTATCGTCCCGCCGCTATCGAGCAGTTGCGGGTAGTCGGTGAGCAGATCGGCGTACCTGTCTATACGGAAGAGGGTGAGAAGAACGTCAACAAGATCGCCCTTGACGCCATACAGGAAGCAAAAGCCAAGAGTCACGATGTGGTGATCATCGATACCGCCGGCCGTCTGGCCATCGACGAGCAGATGATGAATGAGATCGCTTCGTTGAAGGAGACCGTACATCCTGACGAGACGCTCTTCGTCGTCGACTCCATGACGGGTCAGGATGCCGTCAACACAGCCAAGGAATTCAACGACCGTCTCGATTTTGACGGAGTCGTGCTTACGAAGCTGGACGGTGATACCCGTGGCGGTGCCGCTCTCTCCATCCGTACGGTAGTGACCAAGCCCATCAAGTTTGTCGGAACGGGCGAGAAGATGGAGGCTATCGACGTGTTCCATCCCGACCGTATGGCCGACCGTATCCTCGGCATGGGTGATATCGTCTCGCTGGTGGAACGTGCACAGGAGCAGTTTGATGAGGAAGAGGCCCGGAAGCTGCAGAAGAAGATCCAGAAGAACAAGTTTGACTTTAATGACTTCCTGCGTCAGATCGAGCAGATCAAGAAGATGGGTAACATCAAGGACCTCGCTTCGATGATCCCTGGAGTAGGTAAGGCCATAAAGGATGTCGATATCGATAATAACGCCTTCAATGGCATTGAGGCCATCATCCGCTCGATGACGCCGAAAGAGCGCACCAATCCGGAGATCCTTAACCAGAGCCGCAAGATGCGTATCGCCAAGGGCTCGGGCACTTCGATCCAGGAGGTCAACCGTCTGCTGAAGCAGTTTGACCAGACCCGTAAGATGATGAAGATGGTCACGGGATCGCAAATGGCCGGAATGATGCAACGTATGAAGGGCATGAAAGGCATGCCTGGAATGCCTAAGTTGTAAGAGTGAGAAAAACAAACCGGGCATTCTTCCTCAACATCCAAGAACCGGGAGAGTGCCGGGCTACCTGGGAGATCCTAGGATGACAAGATAATAAAACGATATATAATGCAACTGATAGACGGAAAAGCGACGGCTGCAGCTATTAAGGCCCAGATCGCCGAAGAAGTGAAACAGATTGTTGCCGCCGGTGGCAAGCAGCCTCATTTGGCTGCCGTACTGGTAGGTCACGACGGAGGTTCTGAGACTTACGTAAAGAATAAGGTTATCGCCTGCGAGCAGTGTGGGTTCAAGTCAACCCTCATTCGTTATGAAGACGACGTGACGGAGGAAGAGCTCCTTGCCTGTGTGGATAAGCTGAACAAGGACGACGATGTGGACGGTTTCATCGTTCAGTTGCCTTTGCCTAAGCATATCGACGAGCAGAAGGTGATCATGGCTATTGATTATCGTAAGGATGTCGACGGCTTCCATCCTATTAATGTAGGACGCATGGCGATCGGACTTCCTTGCTTCATCTCTGCAACGCCGCTGGGCATCCTTACCTTGTTGCGTCATTATAATATCCCCACCTCAGGTAAGAAGTGTGTCGTGCTCGGTCGTAGTAACATTGTAGGTAAGCCTATGGCGCAGCTGATGATGCAGAAGCAGTACGGTGATGCCACGGTGACCGTATGTCATTCACATACTCCTAATATCAAAGAGGAATGTGCACAGGCCGATATTATCATTGCCGCTATCGGACAGCCCAATTTCGTGACGGCAGACATGGTGAAGGAAGGTGCCGTGGTGATCGACGTTGGTACGACGCGCGTGCCCGACGCTACGAAGAAGAAAGGCTTCCGTCTCAATGGTGACGTGAAGTTTGATGAGGTAGCTCCCAAGTGCTCTTTCATCACTCCTGTCCCCGGAGGCGTCGGTCCTATGACGATCTGCTCGTTGATGAAGAATACTTTGGCAGCAGGTAAGAAAGAATATTATAAATAAATCTGTTCGTTCCACAATCTTGGGATGCGACAGTTTTCCCGGAGAATCCAGGAAAATGACAACTGAAGGAAAAAAAATAGCCCGCGAGTGGTATCTTGCAGGTAATGCCTGCCGCCAGCAAGGAGATTGGCAGGAAGCCCTACACTGCTATATGGAGGCTATCGATCTCGATGCCTCCTCACCGGCAGTGGAGGCTAAACAGATGTTGGAAAATATCTTGAACTTTTATAATAAGGACGCTTATAATCCTTGACAATAAATGTCGGACGGTTTACAAGAGTACCTAAATCAAAAACACTATGGTAAAGATTAAAGGCGCTATCGTCGTCAATAGCGACCGCTGCAAAGGCTGTCAGCTTTGTGTAGTGGCTTGCCCGAAGAAGGTGATAGCTTTAGCCCCCAAACGGGTCAATCTGCATGGATACCCCTACGTGGAACCCGCTAGACCGGACGATTGCATCGGATGTGCTTCGTGTGCTATCGTTTGTCCCGACGGTTGTATCACTGTGTATCGTAAAAAAATGGAAGACTGAAGTATGAAAGAACAAGAAGTAACCTTGATGAAAGGCAACGAGGCCATTGCGCACGCTGCCATTCGTTGTGGAGCCGATGCATTCTTCGGTTATCCAATCACACCTCAAAGTGAGATTATTGAGACGCTCGCTGCGCTTAAGCCCTGGGAAACCACAGGTATGGTGGTGCTGCAGGCGGAGAGCGAAGTGGCCTCGATCAATATGGTTTATGGTGGAGCCGGTGCCGGAAAGCGCTGTTTCACCACATCGTCCTCTCCAGGCATCGCTCTGATGCAGGAAGGCATCAGCTACATGGCCGGAGCTGAGATCCCCGGAGTGATCGTCAATGTCATGCGCGGCGGTCCCGGACTGGGTACGATCCAGCCTTCGCAGGCGGATTATTTCCAGGCTACACGCGGCGGCGGAAACGGAGATTACAATGTCATCGTACTCGCACCGAATTCTGTACAGGAGATGGCCGACTTCGTTGACCTGGCTTTTAACCTGGCATTCAAATACCGTAACCCGACGATGATTCTCTCGGATGGCGTGATCGGACAGATGATGGAGAAAGTCGTCCTGCCGCCGGTAAAGCCCCGTCGTACGGAAGAGCAGATCAAGAAGGAGTGCCCCTGGGCTACGATCGGTCGTACACGTGACCGGCAGCCTAACATCCTGACCTCTCTGGAGCTCAAGCCGGAGGTGATGGAGGTGCGCAATCTCCACATGCAGGAGAAGTATCGGCAGATCATGGCCAACGAGGTGCGGTATGAGGCACAGCAGTGCGATGATGCCGACTATATCATCGTATCTTTTGGCTCGGCAGCGCGTATCGGCGAGAAAGCAGTAGAGATCGCACGTGAGCAGGGCATTAAGGCCGGTCTGTTCCGTCCAATCACGCTTTGGCCCTTCCCCTCCAAGCAGCTGCATGAGATTGCCAAAGGCAAGAAGGGAATTCTCGTTAGTGAGATCAATGCTGGTCAGATGGTCGAGGATGTGCGCCTGGCTATCAATGGAGAACTGCCCGTAGAACACTTCGGACGTCTTGGTGGTATTGTGCCAGAGCCCGAGGAGATAGTTAATGTTTTAAAGGAGAAGCTGGTGTGATGGAAGATATTAAGAAAAATGATATGAGCGCAACGCAGGATATCATATCCCCCGAGAATCTGGTTTACAAGAAACCGACGCTCATGAATGATACTCCGATGCACTATTGCCCCGGATGTTCACATGGTGTGGTGCACAAGCTGGTGGCAGAGGTCATTGAAGAGATGCAGATGGAGGAGAAAGCCGTAGGCGTATGTCCTGTGGGATGTGCCGTCTTTGCTTATCGTTATCTCGACATCGATTGGCAGGAAGCTGCTCACGGCCGTGCACCTGCCGTGGCAACAGCCATCAAGCGCGTATGGCCTGACCGCCTGGTGTTCACCTATCAGGGTGATGGCGATCTGGCATGTATCGGTACGGCAGAAACTCTTCATGCACTCAATCGTGGAGAGAATATCACCATTATCTTCATCAACAATGCCATCTATGGTATGACGGGTGGACAGATGGCTCCTACCACGCTGATCGGTCAGAAGACAGCTACCTGTCCCTACGGCCGTGATCCTAAGTTGCATGGTTTCCCCTTGAATATCTCTGACCTGGCAGCACGCCTTGAGGGTACCTGCTATGTCACACGTCAGAGTGTCGAGACAGTGGCTTCTATCCGCAAGGCGAAGGCTGCCATAAAGAAGGCCTTCCAGGCTTCGATGGACAAGAAGGGCTCTTCACTGATAGAGATCGTATCTACTTGTAACAGTGGATGGAAACTCTCTCCTGTCGATGCCAATAAGTGGATGGAGGAGAATATGTTTAAAAAATATGTCCCTGGTGACCTTAAAAACACAATAGACGAATGAAAACAGAGTTAATTATAAGTGGATTCGGTGGTCAGGGTGTTCTTTCCATGGGAAAGATCTTGGCCTACTCTGGTCTGATGGAAGATAAGGAAGTGACATGGATGCCTGCTTATGGACCGGAACAACGAGGCGGAACAGCCAATGTGACGGTTATTGTCAGCGACCAGCGCATTTCTTCACCTATCCTCAGCCGGTATGATGTGGCTATTGTGCTCAACCAGCCTTCTCTTGATAAATTCGAGTCGAAGGTGAAGCCGGGCGGTACGCTTATCTATGATGGATATGGAGTGCTCAACCCACCGACAAGAAAGGATATCAATGTATACCGCATCGACGCAATGGATAAAGCTGCGGAGATGAAGAATTCAAAGGTGTTCAATATGATCGTGCTGGGTGGATTGCTCAAAGTCTATCCGGTAGTAAGCACAGAGGGACTGCAAAAAGCACTCTATAAGTCGCTTCCCGAACGTTATCATCATCTTATTCCTCTTAATATGCAAGCATTAGAGGAAGGAATGAAGATTATCTCAAAGGTAGAAACCGAGCAATAATTTTTTTATATCTCTCTAATTTTGTGAAAGCCGGGCGCAGGGATGCGTCCGGTTTTTGTTTTTATAAATCCATTTTGTTGGTGAATCAATACTTTTTGGGGTTTTTCTGTCTTGTCCATTAGATACGAGAGGGGTAGGTTCGGCTCACCCGATAAATATGGGGGAAGATATGCTGCTCAAATGAAGTACGGGGATGAAAAGCAGAGGAATGGTTCAAAGGGGGCGTGTATGGAATGAATGCGGGGAATGAAACCCGGATCATGTGGCATGACTCCTGCCGGCTGCCTGTGACAGTTCTTGTCGGACTTCCTGTAACGGTCATCTTGCTCTCCGTCTCTCAGAACAGATAGGATGACAGGGGCGGAGACGCTCACGGTCACCGGTTGCATGGAGAGAACAGGCTGTAAATAAAAAACAGAGGTTTTTATCATCGTTTCAGATTGGGAAGGGCATTTCCTGCCGGCAGCTCGTTGCCCCGGCTTTGGAAGATATACTGCGATGGCGAATGAATATATACTGCGATGGCGAATGAATATATACTGCGATGGCGGATGAATATATACTGCGATGGCAGATGAATATATACTGCGATGTAGGTTGAATATATATCCGACTTTTCAGGTCGGTAATTTGTTTATATACAACGGATTACATAAGTTTTGGAAATAATGGCAGTGCACGACTCCGGTGGAGCGGCAGCCCGGCTTTCCGAATCATTTCAACAGACAGATGATAAAGACACAAGAGGCCGAAGAGTTTTTGGTCGTGTCAAGAATATTTCTTATTTTTAGATCACGTTGAAGCTGTGCGGATGTGCACGGCTTCAGCGTCATCCCAGACTTATCGTTCGGTTTTGCAAGGATATGATGTCTTTTTCGGACCCAAGCTAAACAATCCTCTATATTCATCGGGTGAGCCGTAGGTTCGTAGCACGAGTCTTAAAATTCAGAACAGATCCATTGAAACTTTAATGATGCATCTGGCTTTAGGAATTCCTGCCATATCAAAGTCTCATATTAGGAGCCTCTCGCGTATTTATTAATGTGTAACGATTAACTTCTCTTGACATAAATCAATAACAGATAAAAATTGGATTAAAAGTCGAACTTTTTCTTGGAAATATTTGGTGGTTATATGGAAAAGTCATACCTTTGCATTCGCTTTTCGGAAGTACAACAGTAACAAACTTCTAAACAAGTTGAAAGGCTGTTAAAAACCGGAGGGATTTAGTTCTTTGAGAGACTTACATAGACAGTAACAGTACAGGAAGCACATCCGGCTGTGAAAGCAGCCGGAGGGTAGAGAAACGAACCGTCACCTTATATATTAAGGTAAACAGGTAAGAGAAAGGCTTCAGTAAATCAGGCGTTCTGGTCAAGACAACAAGACGATCCGCCTTGTTCCCGCAAGGGTTCGGGGCAAAGAGATATTTTACAATGGAGAGTTTGATCCTGGCTCAGGATGAACGCTAGCTACAGGCTTAACACATGCAAGT
>ERZ857521.364-NODE-364-length-71088-cov-12.774739_pt1 | contig 71088 bp, 48 predicted proteins | sample MGYA00519701_ERZ857521 | MGnify/ENA primary metagenome ERZ857521 (study PRJEB31778, sample SAMEA3449346) | human gut metagenome | biome: human gut; feature: human-associated habitat; material: faeces | place: United Kingdom | collected 2010/2012 ...
GCCTCAAAAACTCATCCCAAATCATCGCACGATAAATTCAAAACAGCTTCTAACAAATATTTCGGTTCCCTAAAGCATTTGAAGCCTTTTTCATCACGACTTTAACCACATTATGTTAAAGGATTTAGCAGTTAACAAAAGGAGGGACTATCAAATTAACACAAAAACATTTCCTCCAGTCCAAGTGGGAAAGCCCCAGAAGGCTCACAACTACATCTGCCACCAAATTTTCAACACCGGACTTTCAATTTAACACATGAAATAAAAATGTAATGCATGCCAATCAGGAATTAAAAGCTGTTATGTTTCACAGGAGTTACCACTTCGTTCAGGAGGTAAAGGTCAATAGTCCTGCTTCTGAAACCGATACCCAAAGCCCGGCGGACAATAACTTCTTCTAACTCCCCTTTAACTCCTGATTGGCATGATTAATTTACGCACATTGATTATCAACTGTCTGCTATCATCTGACGGACTATCAACTATCTGCGTCCGTCACCGCATGTACTTGCGCGCACCGATGCATATAGATGAAAAAGCTTTGCCAAGTACTGTGACATGCCAAAAACTATATTCCCACATAACAGCGTTACTGATTGTCAACACACCCGGCTCAACAACGTAACAAACCGCTTCCTGAGCCTGACGCACAAAACCGTATGAAAATGCAGCGTTAATGTGCTAATGAATAATATGAGAGCACATTAACACATTAGCAAATTAACACATTAGCAAATTAGCAAATTAACACATTAACACATTGCCACATTAACAAATTGCCACATTGCCATTATACCGTTCAACGTTTCTCTATCAGTTCTATATAACCAGCATCCGGATGATGAAAATAACAAATCCGAATGCCCTGCAATGCCCCTACCTGTACCGGGGCAAACAACCGTTCATAGCCTTGGGCAAGCAACTCCTCACAAGCTTTATCAAAGCCCAAAGCTTCGTAAGCCAGATGATACGGCATAACACCATTGGCATGAAGCAGACTGGCTTCAAGCGAACCAGACTGCAACTGATGTACAAGCTCAACAAGAGGTGCCCCCTCCTTAGTCAGGTAACAAAGTTCAACCTGCAAGCCTTCATCGTAAAGTATCTCTCCAGCTACATACCCCAATTGGGCAAACTGAGCAGCAGAAAGACGGATATCGGCTACCACATAACCGACATGATGGAATAAGATTTCGTTCAACATACAAATGTTCAGAATTTATCGTAATGTATTTTTGTTTTGTTCCATTTATTCTTCGGTTGAGGAATGTTGACCGGATGCCCCACCAATATCAAGTTCAAAGGTACAATATGGACAGGCACAGACAGCAAATCACGCAATTTATCCACACGGCTTTCCAGTGGATAAATTCCCGTCCATACAGCTCCCAGCCCGATAGAATGGGCTGCCAGCAGCAGATTCTCGGATGCAGCCGAACAATCTTGCACCCAATAAAGTGTGTTGTCTTCCTTATCCATCTTATTGATGGATTCGTAAAGAGACACATCGCCACAAACCACAATCCCCGTACATCCCTTATTTATCATCTTTGCATAAGGCAAACAATCCTTGAGTTTTTGCATGACTGCCTCATCACGCACCACGATGAAATGCCAAGGCTGAAAATTCATCGAACTGGGTGCGGCCATGGCTGCCTGTAGCAAGATGTGCAACGCCTCATCGCTTACCGGCTCGTCTGTAAACCTCCTGACCGTAACTCGTGTCAGGATATTGGTTATTGTTTCGTTCTGTATCATATCAATCCCACTCCTTATAAATTCTTTAATATATCCCAATGGATAGCATTACGCCATTCAATAGAACTTTGAGGATAAAGCCTTTTCCATTCAACAGGATTTTCCTCAAACTGACGACGGGCAGCGACAAGTGCCTCATCATTCAGTTGCATACGCTCTGTTGTAAAACGATTTGCCAATATTATACATATATCACCTTCATAAGAGGAGAGTTTTTGCGTCTGTAAAAGCCTATTTGTTTCCTCCTGTCGCCGTGCATTTACAATTTCTGACGTTCCGGGATAATCCATTGCTATAGGCAAACCTTTATCCCGATTAACAAAACTATCAATCAACAGCAAATCAGGCCGTATGCTTTGTTTCTCAAGAAGAGAAGCCATACCGAGTGCCATTTCTCCTCCTAAACAAAAACCGGATAAAAGCTGAGGTGCCCGACCATCCAACGCTTTTTGCATAATAGAGAGATATGCCTCCAACACTTGTTCCCAATCTGTTGTTGCATTACCTAATAGATATTCATGATATGATTCAAGCACCAAAACCGAATATTTATCCGACAATTTATCAGCTAATTGAATGTAATCAGGGGCGAAATAAGTATCTCCACATACAATAACGGCTATAGGCTTATCGTTGTCTTCGTGATGCCAAAAACAGATAGAAGCATCCTTATGTTTGGCAATTTCACGTATTGTGCGATAACGGTAAAAAGCCGAAGCCGACAATTCCAAACCTAACGAAGAAGCACCAGAAACAATCATCATTACTTGAATGGAAGTAAGTCCTAAATCAAAAAGATTTATTTCCACATCAGCATTGTCAATTCCACAAACAGACGAAATGACAGATGCCAAAATACATTCATCTGGAGTAACTGGAGCAACAATACAGCTTGTAACCTCTTGGATTTGTGGCATAGGCAAACTACGAATATCGAGTTTTCCATTTGCAGTCATCGGAAGAGATTCCATAAACACCCATGATGATGGAATCATATAATAAGGTAAATATTCCTCTAAATACTTTCGAAGCGTAGAAATAGACACGTCCGAACAAGTTTGTATATATGCAACCAAGCGTCTATCTCCTTCCAAATCACGAGCTACTACAACAGAACGTTCCACCGTAACATGCTGATTTAAACAGGTTTCTATTTCTCCTAATTCAATACGGAAACCATGTATCTTCACTTGATTATCTATACGCCCTACAAACGTTAAATGACCATCTGGATTACGTTTTACAAGATCGCCACTTTTATACAAATAAGTATTGATATTCTTAGCCTTATCATCGAAAAACACATATGGATTTTCTATAAATTTCTCCTTATTTAAATCAGTTTGTCGTATATACCCATCTGTCAACTGCAAACCACCTATATAAAGTTCCCCTGGGACTCCATCTGGCATAAGATTTAAATCCTTATTAAGAACATAGCAAGAAACGCCCGGTAATGGCAAACCAATATTATTGGCTTCATCTTGAGCTTTATATTCTGTATAAGTCGTAACAACCGTATTTTCCGTTGGACCATATTCATTTATAACTCTTCGCCCTACTGCCCATTTACGCATAACCTCCAATGGCGTACTTTCACCACCCACCGCCAACACTTTAAACTCAGGCAAATGAGAAACAGTCAAATGCACTAACAAGGCAGGAGGTATAAGTGCACAATTCACTTTTTCTTCTTCTATCAAGTTAATCAATAGGTCACTGTCTTTTCTTTCTATTTCTGTCGGTATGACTAAAGTCGCTTGAGATAACAATGCCGGAAAGATTTCTAATATAGAAGCATCAAATCCTGTATTAGCATATTGCAATACACGCATGCCACTATGTAAGTCAAAAATCTTTATCTGAGATTGAATATACAAAGCTAATGAAGAATATTTCACTGGAATGCCTTTAGGCTTTCCTGTTGTTCCTGACGTGTAAATAATATAAACAATATCTTCTGGCAGACACTCAACAGGCTTATAGGCTTCCCAAGAACTCGAATCTTTTAATGCCTCGTCAATATTTATCGTTTCACGCTTAAACTTATTAATGGAAGTATCTGAAAGAATTAAAGAAACGCCAGAATCATCAATAATAAAACGAAGTCGCTCTTCAGGAAGAGAAGCATCCAACGGTACATAACATCCTCCACTTTTTAATATTCCTAACATGCAAGGCAAAAGATATTTTTTTTCCTGCAAGTAAAGTCCAACAGGGACAGAACGCTGATTATTATTTATCTGCATCAGTTTATGACGAATGACAGTTGCTATTTTATCAGAAGCTGAATTTAATTCACCATAACTCACTCTTAATCCATTCCAATAAAAACTTTCTAACCGTGGATTATCCATTACAATCCTTTCAAACTCTTCTATTACATTATGTGAAGGAAGCGACAGTTCATTAAAATGAAAATCTGAAATTATTTGACGTATTTTCTCTTCTGTCAACAACGGACAATCAGTAACATTGGAATCTGCATGTTTAGTCAAATAAAGTAACGCTGTATCAAAACTCTCACTAAATTGTTTTAAAAAAGCAACATCAAAATATTCTGTAGCATATTGATAATGATAAACGTATCGACTACCATCTTGATAAATAATAAGTGAAAGATCAAAAGAAGCTGCTGTAACCCAATCATCTGGCACCATCAATAACGAAGATATTTTCTCTAATCCAAAAGCAAAGCGAACCAACCGGTCACTTTTTTCATGCCCAACATTTACACTTGCCCAACAATCATGAATTAAATTAAATGGTAGGGTATTATTTAATAAAGAAACTATATCTTTCATCGTTTCTTGCACCATACGCTTGAAACTATAGCTCCCCTTACCAACCCTCAAAGGAAGAAGTGTCGCCAAATATCCTAATAAACTACGAAATTCTGATTTTCGTCTGTTGGTAACAGCCATACCTATAGCAAAATCATCTTGCCCTGAATATTTCATTAATAACAATTGATACACAACCAAACAAACCGCCAATGGAGTTGTTGCGTAGTTACGACAAAAATTTCCTAACATTTCAGCACTCTCCTCATTCATAAGAAAAGAGACAGCACGTCCTTGTTGAGTCTCTTTAGGAAGTGAATCTATTTTCATATTCCATGACAAATTCATGCATCCAGACAAATAAGATTTCCAAAAATCAAGTTTAGGAGATACTATCTGTTCTTGCATCTGCTCTTGACACCAAGATATGTAATCTTTATAATTACAATCCGAAAGTTGGACATACTTACCAGACTTCTCTTGCTGATAATAATCATGCACCATCCTACTTAATAGCCGAAGCGACCAACCATCAGAAATCAAATGATGAATAATTATCACCAACCGAAAAGTTCCATCTGAAAGGCGATAAAGTTTTTCATGGTGTAACGGATATTGATCGGGATAAAGAGGCTCTTGATAAAGTTTGTAAGCGTCTGCAAAAAAATTATCTGTATGAATAACTTCCATTGAATACTCTATCAAATCAGACGCTGCAATAAACATTTGGAGACTTCCGTTTCTTATTTCACCAAAAGACATTCTTAATGCGTCTTGTTCTTGTATAATACGATTCCAAGCCTTCTGTAATAAATTTACATCCAAACTATCCTCCCATGGAATAATAACAGCCAGCTTATACGATTCATTCATTGTTTTTGAAGACATACACTCTAGCCACAAGTTATACAATTCCAAAGGCAATTCATTTATATTGTCAACAGCCACTTGACTCTCGTTCTGCTTCTTATTTAAAAGAGAATCTACAAAAACAGCCAATGATAACAAATCCAATCGATTAAAAACATCTTCTACATGCAACTCTATTTCAAATATCTTATCCAACTCATCAATCATCGACATAACCGATATAGAATCTCCACCAAGTGCTATAAAATTATCAGTCCGATTAACATGAGGCAATTTTAACATGCTACACCATAGATTTGCTATTTTCTTTTCTGTCAATGTTAATGGAGCCTCATGTAATAATACAGAAGAATTCCAATCTGGCTCTGGCAAACTATTCTTATCCGTCTTCCGATTAAGTGTCATGGGAAATTTTTCCAAACATACGAACATAGTCGGACACATATAATCCGGTAAACGTTCTGCAACATATTTGGCTAATTTTTCTCTTTCAATTTGATTCTCTGTTTGCAAATAAGCTACTAATACTTGCCTTTCATCATGCTCTTTTAAAAGAACAACACTAGCAGAAACTCCTGGATAAGTATTCAAATATTGCTCTATTTCTCCAGGCTCAACACGCATTCCTCTTATCTTTATCTGATTATCAATTCGTCCAAGATATAAAAAATGTCCATTAGGCAGACGTACAACTTTATCTCCGCTCCGATAAAGTAACTTTGTCTCACCCCTATTTCCTTTTCCCTCCACATAAAAGGGGTTATCTATAAATTTAACAGCTGTCAGTTCCGGACGTTCCCAATACCCTAAAGCTAGACGTTTACCACTCACACACAATTCCCCTGGAGTACCATCTGGAACTGGCAACAAAGATTCATCCAATACATATATAACGGTATCAGGCATTGCTGTTCCAATATCATTAACAAGTGTATCTTTCCCATAAATACCACTTGTTACCAATATTACATTTTCCGTAAATCCATACGCATTAATCAACCGTCTACCTTGCATCCAAAAGTCTTTTGCATCGGAAGAAACTCCTTCACCCGACACTACAAGATTTTTAAGATAAGGCAACTCTACCTTAGGCATAACTGCCAAAAGTGCTGGAGGAATTACCGCACTTACAACCTTCTTCTGCTTTAATAATTCCAGCAAACGGCAAAAATCATGTTTTTCTTCTTCAGTTGCCATCACCAAACAAACACCATATAATAAGTTACCCAATGTTTCAACTAAAGAAGCGCCAAAATTTAAACCACCCATCTGCAACATTCGTTCACCTGCTGAAGTATAAAAATGTCTTTTATTTGCCCAATAAGACATCTCTACAGCCTGACGGTGACAAACCGGTATACCTTTGGGCGTACCAGAAGTACCAGAAGTATATAATATAAAAGCCAAGGACTCTTCATCAGGAATTTCTTCCTTATAATTTTCCAAGACCTTCAAATCTTCATTTATCACACAAACAGGCACATCATCACACTGAAAATCATCTATATTACAAACAAGCACCAACTCAATCTTACAATCATCAATAATATGTTTCAATCGTTGCAACGGATTACCTAAATCTAATGGCACATAAACAGCTCCTGCTTTCCATATTCCCAACATAGCCGCAAGCCACTCCGGACCACGCTGCATAGCTATCCCAACCTGTTTCCCTTTTAAATCATGTGACTGTAAAAGAGAAGCAATTCGATTACTAAATAAATCTAATTCATAAAAGCTAAATTCTCGATCTTTATAAATCAATGCAATACTATCACGATAAGTTTTTACGACTTTTCGAAAAGAATATACTATATTCATCATAAAAAATTTATTTTTCACCTATGATCATATATTAATTAAAAAGTATAACCAATTTTCCACATAAAACTTCGTCCTTGTTGCAAAACATCTATACCATACAAACTTGCACGAGTATATCGAGTACCTATCATATTTTTACACAACAAGCTCGTTTCTATATTTTTGAATTTATACGACAAAGACATATCAACAATAGCCGTACCTTTTATTCTATAATCATCATTTACATACATTGTTCCATCAAGATAACTTGAAACTCCCATTCTCTGTTTACTATAACATGACAAGTTCCCATTAAGCCACAAATTATGCAAGCCATGCCGATATATTAATTTTGAAGCAACTAAATTCATTGTTACTGCAGGAATCCCTTCAACCTGATGCCCTATCACAACATAATTATTAGCATTTAATACACGTTGATAAGTAAGATTCATATAAATATCTAATCCTGGTGGATTATAAGAAAAACTATTCTCTATTCCAAACAAATCCAAAGAACCCGCATTAGAATATACCGGCCTTTCTGTATTTGCAGCTTGTTTATCATTATAAAGTAAACCTGTTAACTTATTATAATAAAAATTGCAATCATAAGTAAGATAAATAGATGGTACAGAATACATAGCAGACAATTGTACTGCATCCAAATACTCAGGCTTCAAATCTTCACTTCCCCTATAAGTAGCCACTGTATTTGCCCGATAAAAATACGGCGCATCAACAAAAGAACGTGCATAACAAGCTTTAAAATTCCACCGATTCAACTTATAAATGAAAGCTAAACGTGGAGAAAACGCATGCATCACTCTCCCGTTAAAACGGCGCTTATAATCATAACGAATACCAACATTCGCTATCAAATGAGAAGAAAAATAATGTTTTTCTTGAAGAAAAGTTGAAAAAGACCATTCATTACCTAAACGTATCTGACTATTATGTTCAGACATCGTCACTAAAACTTTATCAAAATCATCACCTATACTAGCTTCAGAAGAAGACATTACATAATTTTCCAGCTGAACCCCTAATAACAATGTTCCATGCATTTTTCGCTCATTTCCATACGAATATGCCCCCTTAGCAGTCAAGCCATAAGTATAATCGTCCCAACTAACAGTCTGAAAAAAGCCTTTGGTCGCAATAACAGAATCCATGACTTCACCAACAGGTAAATGTACAATAAATCCTGAAGGTAAAGAATCTCCATCCGCCTCATAATTTAATTGCTTTTCAATATCAACGTAAATATTTGCATCAAATGAAAAATTATTCCAAAGATTACTATATTGTAATTCAGCACGAGAAGATGTTCGAGCATGTCCTGGCTTTTCTCCATTCATTCGTCGGTATTTATCATAAGTATAAGGAGCATTAAGAGCGACATAAGCATATGCAGACTGCATTTTCGCATGTTGATGATTTATATAAAATTTCCAATTCCTATTCCATTGTAATATACATCCAATATCATAAGCTGGTTTACGATTAAAACCATTAAGATAGACATATCCATCCATTGGAAATAAACGCCATACTCCTGTTGCACTGGCTGGATAATATATTTTTTCACCCTCAGATGAATAAACAGAAGCCCATCCCAAAAAGTTCATATTCACCCCAGACTTTCCGAACAGCAAATCCGCTTTATAAGTACCAAAACTCCCTGCACCTACACTAACAGACAGCCCATCCAAATCTCTCCCATCTTTAGTTATAATGTTTACTACAGCTGTTACAGCAGCATTTCCATACAATGAAGATGCAGGTCCTCGAAGCACCTCTATTTGTTTTACTTTCTCCAAACTAATACTATAATCTGGAGCCTGAGCATTTGTAGCACGACTATTTAATCTATGTCCATTCAACATGATTAAAATCTTCTGTTGTTCAGACGAATAAACGCCATGCATAGCAACATTTAATTCACTATTACCTTCCACTATAGTAATACCTGGCACATATGTAGCCAGCACCTCTTTTAAACTATTTGCCCCAATTGTTTTAATCATCTCTTCCGTAATCACAGTTACAGGCACAGGTGCTTCGTCTACCGATTCCGCTTGCTGAGATGCTGTAGTAATAGTTGTCTCTTCACCTCGTTTCAGACGTTCTATCATATCTGCAAAGCGCAAGGGGTCATGGATGGATGTGCTATAATACGGGTCTTCTTTCAAAAGGAGAGAAGCATACTTTTCAGCATCCTGTACATGGTCTTTTCCTAAATAGCACAACGAAAGCAAGCGGTAGGCACTGGTCTTCAATGCCCCGTCAAACCCTGCGATATTCTCATTCAACAAACGAATGGAAGCATCAAAATGTCCTATGGTATATTCTTCTTCTGCCTGCATATAAATCTGGCGCAGCTCACTATCGTCTTGCGCCCATGCCATGGATGTCGCCAGCAAAAAGAAAGTAACAATCCATTTTCTCATGCTTTAATCGGTATTATTAATGAAAATGTAGTAAACCGGCCTTCTTCTGAATCAAACTCAATGCGTCCGTGATGTTTCTCCTCAATGATACTACGGGTGATAAACATTCCCAGCCCCGTACCTTGCCCTGTAGGCTTGGTCGTAAAGAAAGTCTCGAACAGCCGTTGTTTCACTTCAGGGCTCATCCCTACCCCATTATCGGTGATTGAGATAACCAACTCTTCCGCCTGCCGTGCCACCTTGACCGAGACCGTCGGCTTATAGTCGGCATCCCCGTTCTGCGCCTTATCCCACACAGCATAACAAGCATTGTTCATCACATTCAGTACGGCACGGCTTAAATCCTGAGGCACTACAGACATCATCGGAATATCCTTTCCATAATCTTCCAAGATAGAGATATTAAAATTCTTCAGATTTGCCCGCATCGCATGATACGAAAGCCATACATATTCCTTTACCAGCTTGCATACATCCGTCGGAATAAACTCGTCTTCTTTCCCACGCGAATACAATAATATATTCTGAATGATGCTGATAGCCCGGTCGCCATGTTCCTTTATCTTTTGCAGGTTCTCTTTCAGGCTTTCCATTATATCCCGGATATCCTCTACGTCATCCCCGTCAATATCTGCCGTATTGGCTTCGATATCTTCTTCCAAATCTTTTATCAAGTCTCCAGAAAGCTTGCTGAAATTGATGACAAAGTTCAACGGATTACGTATCTCGTGTACGATTCCTGCCGTAAGCAAACCCAATGTAGCCATTTTTTCCTGCTGCCTTAACTGGTCTTGCAAACTTTCTACCTGCCGCTTCAATTGTTCTATCATTTCCATATCTTGAGATTTTTGAGTTAATCTTTTTGTTTTCTTAATTATTCTCTTCCCCTTTCTCATCCGCATCATTCTTTTTCCCATTTTCCGGATGGTGGACAGGTACAGAAATAACAAATTCGGTATATTCATTCTTAACCGATTGTATAGTGATGTCCCCGCCATGATTGAGTATGATTTCCCGGCTAAGATACATACCTACTCCCACCGCTTCTGCCGTAGTTTTCGTGGTAAAGAACGGATCAAATACCTTGTCTATAATAGAGGACTCAATGCCAACACCATTATCATAAATACTTACTTTCGCCTGGCTTGAATCGGCATCAATGAAAACCCGCAACCGTATCAAGGGTTCGAAAGCCTTACCTTGCTGACGTTTTTTCCGAAGCGCATACATGCTATTTGCCAGCATACTCATCACGACCTTGCTGAACTGTTCTGCATCCACTTCCGCTACAACCATCGCTTCCTTATCCGGTGATTCTATCCGGATATGACACTCAGCTATATCTTCGGCGTAATACGCATGAAGCATCTCTATATTCTTACGGCAAATCGATGCCAGATTGATCAGCGTCGGATTCACACTCCGGTCTTTCAGCATTTCCTCCATTGCTTTCAATATACGCGTCGTATTCAACCCATGTTCTTCAATCTTCTTCAGGTTCGTATTCAGCATATCAAGTGCGTCAACGGAATCTTCGTAAATGTCCGAAGTCATATTCTCCTGGTCATCGTCCAGGTTATCCTTGATGTCTTTTACCAGCCCGATGCTCATGTGCGAGAAATTGTTCACATAATTCATCGGGTTCAAGATACGGTCTACAAGCCCTTTAGTCAACGTACCCACCGTAGCCATCTTCTCTTGACGGATAAGCTGGTATTGAGCCTTGCTCAAATCATCGAGGGCAATCTCCAGCTTTTTGGATTTTTCTTCAATCTCGTCCTTCTGATTACGTATTTGCGAGGTCCGTTCTTCCACGATATGCTCCAGACGCATCTTCTCCGCCAAAAGCCGGCGCATACGCCACCTTATCAAAAACAGGATGAGCAATGAAAGCGCAACGATATACAATACGATGCTATACCAACGTACATAAACAGGATAACGCACGGTTAAAGGCAATGTCAATGATTCCGTTGTACGCCCGTACCGGTCGCGTGCCATAACCTGAAATGTATAACGTCCCGAACGTGGATTGGCAAAACGTGCCGAAGTCTCCGTACTCCAATCCGACCATTCGTCACCGACATCCAACCGGTAACGGTATTCCGTTGCCCCCAGGACAGAGAACAAGTCCGAAGAGAAATACACCTTGATATCACGGATGCCGCTATTAAATGAAAGCTCTTTAAAAGGAAGCGTAACCCCCAGGCGGTCTCCCTTATCAAATCCACCCCATACCACCGAATCATTATCAATCACAATGCGCCGAAGATATACATGAGACTTCTTCGCATAATCCGGTTCTTTCATCGCCATATCCCAATGAATCAGTCCGAAATTTCCTCCCAACCATACATCATCCCCATCGGTCTCCATTGTTCCTATTGTCAAATCATGTATGGGACGCAAAAGGGCATTTATCTCCTCCATCCCTTGTTTTTTAGTGTATATATGCAGGTTTTTCCCGTCATTATTCGTTCCCCAGACACGCCGGCCCGGCTCGGGATAAACAAACTGGGGATATTGGATATCCGAAGACCACAAAGAGCGGTCCGCCACTTCTACCAGCTTTTTCCCTGCCTTATCCCACTTAAACAACCCTACATGGCTCAACACAAATATGATTCCATTCTGGACGAAAAGCGTATTGTTAAAACTGTCTTTCTCCCCTTTGGCATTTTCGGGAGCCAGAATAACATACCCGGAATAGTCTCCTTCGCAACGGAACACCTGTCCATAAATATTCCTTACCCACAACGTCTTATCGTCATCTACATAAAAATAGGTAGCCTTCTCGATAATGTTCAGCTGTTTCCTTTCACCCTGCCGGACCTGATAAACACCGTCCACTTCACCCGTATAATACGTTCCATCTCCGCAAACATAGGCAGAAAGCGTATGGCTGCCCGTTATTTGCCGTGCCTGCCTGCCATATACGGCATACAAGCCGCCAGCCGTAGAAGCATAGACATTCCCTGCCGCATCTTGCTGGAGCTGCCAACAGGCATGCTGGATTGCCCGAATCGGTTCAAAAACATCACCTTCCTTGTAGAACAAGCCTTGCAAAGTGCCTACGTAAAGCCCGTCGGCGGTATGGCAAATGGACTGCACTTCACCCGATAAGCCCTCGTTAGAACGGAAATAAGTATATGCCGTATGTATATTTACTAAAAAAAGACCATTATCGGTAGCTCCCCACACATAACCTGACGAGTCTGCATAAATGCCATTCACATTGTTATTGCACAACCCGTTTTGCTCTGTCAGCGCATACACTTCATTCCCCTTTTTATCCAACATCACAAAACCGTTTCCAGCCGTAGCCAACAAGACCGAGCCATCCTCCAGCGTCAACCGCTTGTTTACCAATGCCTCTTTATAATACCGGATATCATCGGATTTGTCCTGATTAACAATAAAACCGTCCATGGAATCATCCTGAATATCCGCATCACCCAGCGAAGTCGTAACATAAATCTTCCCATCCTTCTCCCCGATATCCGTCACTTCGCCCAAAAAGCCTTTATTGTTTTTAGAGAATACCATCTGCAATTCCAGTTCTCCATTCCCGCCTGAGGTCAGATATCCGAACAGATTGTATCCGCCTACCCAGATTCGTCCCCGGTTATCCTTAAATAATTTCGTAATCCGGAATACCCCCGGAGCATGAATCGTATGCCACTCCGTCTGGTCGTAATACAATACCCCTTCGAAATTGGCAACATACACCCGGCCGCTATCATCACTCACAATATCAAAATTACGGTTGTGCGCATGATAAACCGCAGGAGAATAATTGACAAAGAAAGGAATCCCGTCCTTTGCCTCTATTTGCCCTATACCGGCAAGCAGCAAAAACACCAGACACAGAAGATATCGTTTCATCGTCTTCAATCTTTAATTTTATTTACTAATTTAAGCCGTATGCGGGGAACATTACGCCCTACATAATACGACCATTCATCATCGGTAAAATCCCGCTTCAGCTTGCTTTGGATAAGAGCAGCCATCTCGTCGGGAGAAATCATGATGCGCGACACTGCTCCACTCTCATCTCCTGTCCATATCGTATTATCTTCCGCCATGCAAATGCAATGCACCCATCCGGATAAAATCTTCAACGATACCGCCTCCTGCTTGCTGGCACTGATGTCCCACAAGCTTACGGTGCAATCATAACTGGAAGAGAACAAGTATTGCCCTTTAAATTCAAGTTGAGTTATGCGGGAACGATGCCCCACAAGCGATTTTACCACATTCCCCGTCTCATCTATCAGATAAATATTTCCATTCTCTACTCCGACCGCTCCCATTTTCAAGTCAGACGACCAGGAAAAAGCCGTAACTTGCTCTTTAATAAAATGTTCCTGAGGAACCAGTTCCCCTTCACGCCCTATCCTCCATAAGCCGTTTTCCTTACCGAATGCCAACCATTGGTTTTCTTTACATCCCAAAGCGGCAAGAGGTTCTGATAGAGAAATGGTTTTCTTTATCCGGTCCTCCTTCTTATCATATATATAAAGGTGCATAGCCGAAGCCAAAAGCAGCTGTCCGTTGCCGAAAGGAACAATCCTCATCCACCCGTTATCTTCCGGCAAGAGAAAGGTCTCTGCCGATTTCCCGTTTATGACAAGCATCCTCCCATCGTATGACAAGGCATACACCACATTATTTTCATCCCAATAAACATCTCTGAAACTATACTCCGGATTGCTGAACAACACTTCATTCCCAGCAAATCCCTCATCATAACGCCATCGGTTCACTTCTCCATAGTTGCTCACCGAGACATAACTGTTTTTACCGTCCGAAGACTGAACTATCTTCGTGACACCTCCCTTATGGAGATTCCTGGACACAAAACTTTCACTGGTCTGTCCCAAGGCATTAAAAATAACAGGCTGATACACATTTCCTTTATACTCGGATGTATATTTCCACGAAGCATACGCAAGCAAAGCCGCCACATCTTTATTGCCAGCCCTGTATTGCACATTGGAAAGCAAAGCCAAAGCACGTCCCAATGCCACATTGCTCAACGTATCAGCCACATTCCTTGCATATTCGGCACGAAGTTGCTGTTGTACGGCAAGCTCACGCTGGTTCTCCGCCATATTTCTGGCTTCAACCGCATTGCGGGAAAAAGCTTCCGCCTTTTTCTGCTCTTCTTCGGCACGTATGCGCATCTGCTCAGCCACTCCCATCTGGAATACCGCTTCTTCGCGTTGCTTCTCGGAAATATCTTTTTGCTGATAAGCTATGTCTTCCATCTGTTTGCTGATACGTTCCACCACATACGACTTACCTTCTTTTTCCTTATACTCATCCAGCTGAGCCCGTAAAGCATCCACCCGCCGGGATAAGCCGATATTGAAATATCCCAATATCACCACCACAACGAGAAGAAAAACACTCAAGATATGCCAACCATGCTTTTTCACTTCGAATTTCAGTATATATCATTTAACAAAGAAAACGAAACTGGCTCCGATGGCTTATGAAGCCAGTTCCGCCGTCCGATGGAACTATCTCCGTCCGCCCATGCAAGTATATGCGTTTTTACCAGCAACAAGCCGGTCTTACGACATACCCACACTTGCGGACAAAAGAAACGTCCCCTTTTAATAGGTTTTATTTGCTTGCCAACGCTTTCAATATCTCGGAAGCCAGCAAATAACAATGCCCTCCGGTGCGCGCCGAAACCAAGTCTCCGTCGACCACAACATCTGCATCAACATACTCTACACCATAGTTCTTGGCATCGCCCAACAGATTATTATGCACGGTCATCTTTCTTCCTTTCACCAGTTCGGCTACAGGAGAGAACAACCACAAGCCGTGGCAAATCACTCCCTTAACGATGTCCTTGCGCGCAAATACTTTTTGCAAGAACACACATGCAGGAGGAAGCTTCGTCACATCTTCGGTATACCGAAGACGGTCTGACACCATACCTGCGGGCACGATAATAGCTGCATAATCATTAAGAGCCTCATCATCAAGCGCCTCAAAGCTCTCATTACAATAAAACGGTGCCCTGAATTCATGCCCGCTAAACGTAATGCCCTCGTTGCCCCAAAGACGGGACAGAAAATGAACCTCATACCCGGCTTCCTTGAAACGGAACTGATAATAGAAGATTTCATTTTCATAGAAATCGCTTTCTATAAGTATTCCTATCTTATTTTTCATCATCAATCTTTTTCTTGATAGTCAATATATTTTCATTACCTACATGTTCATACGACACTTTATCCATCATCTGAACCGTAAGGAAGATTCCAAGTCCCCCTATCTGGCGTTCTTCCAGCGGAAGAGAAACATCCGGCATATCCCTTTCCAACGGATTGAACGGCACACCTCCATCAATAAACTTCAGCGTGATGCATCCGTCGGCCTTCTCTATCTGAATCTTCAGATAACCTTCCACGCCTTCAGGGTAAGCATAACTTACCACATTGACCACCAGTTCCTCGCAAACCAGATGAATGGCATACAATTCCTTGGTGCATGATGCCACCTCCCCGGTCTGGAGGATGGCATCAATGATTTCTTCCGTTCTGCCTGCAATAGGCTTGAAAACCAATTCTTTCATAGCATTACCTGCTTACTTGCTTACGAAAGAAATGTAGTTCTGCAGACCTGTCATTTCAAACACGCTACGGATATCAGCAGCGCAATTCACAAACTCAATTACAGGGTTTCCGCCCAATTTCTGCTTGGCAAAAATAATGGTACGTATACCGCTACTGGCAATATAAGCCAGCTTGGTGGCATCAAAGACAACTTTTTCTATGCCCTTGCCTTTGTATCCGTTCAATTCTTCCATAAGGGCAGGAGCATTGCCTGTAGTAAGCTGGTCACCTAAAACGATAGTCAAGGTATTACCTTCCTGATTGATTACAAATTGATTATCCATATCTTTTTAATTTATAATTTTACAATTTACTATTTACAGTTTTCTATTTCCCAACCAAAATCATGATAGAACGCGGCCCTACCAGGATTTCCTGCTGGTTTTCAATCATACACTCTTCTCCCGGTTCGCAAATATCGTCCGGAGCAGCCATTTCCGTATTGGCAAATACATGCCATGCCATGCCTTCGGGCAATTGCGGGAGTTCGAACCCATGCATGTCCCAATGCATATTCATGGCTACATAAATAAAATCATCAGGCACCCCGTCTGTCTCCGCATACCGTCCGTTCAGCATAAAGGCTGCGGTCAGATTGTTATATCCGGTATCAGGACGCCATGCTTTTACACCGTGCCATGAGAAATCGGGATATCCCAGATTACGGTAATCACAATGCCCGAAATGATATTCGAAACGCAATGCTTTATGAGCCTGACGGAAGCGGATAATCTTACGGAAGTAATTATAAATGTCCTCATTCTTCTGCAGATTCGTCCAATCGAGCCATCCGATTTCATTATCCTGACAATAAGCATTGTTATTTCCATATTGGGTATTCCCCATTTCGTCACCCGATAATATCATCGGAATACCCTGGCTTACCATCAACAAGGATATTGCATTCTTTATCTGTTTATGACGCAGGTAGTTGATTCCCGCATCTTCACATTCGCCTTCCCAGCCGCAATTCCAGCTATTGTTATTGTCTTCTCCATCCCGGTTGTCCTCGCCATTCGCTTCATTGTGCTTGCCATTATACGATACAAGATCCATCAATGTAAATCCGTCATGGGCTGTAATAAAGTTCACACTTGCCTTAATGCCTCGGTTTTGAGAGGCATACAAGTCGGCTGAACCTGCGATACGTTCTTTCACATCGCCTAATACATGTTCGTCACCTTTCAGGAACCTGCGGATGCTATCCCGGTATTTCCCGTTCCATTCCGCCCAGCGCCCCCATGAAGGAAATGCACCTACCTGATACAAGCCTCCGGCATCCCATGCCTCAGCTATCAATTTGGTTTTACCCAAAATAGGGTCATGAGCCAATGACTCCAGCAAAGGCGGATTAGGCATCGGACATCCATTCTGGTCACGTCCCAAGATAGCCGCCAAATCGAAACGGAATCCATCCACGTGATAATCGGTTACCCAATAACGCAAGCTTTCTACAATCATATCCCGCACATTGGGGTTATTGCAATTCAACGTATTGCCGCACCCGCTGAAATTGAAATAATATCCATCCGGTGTCAGCATATAATAAGTCTTATTATCAATACCCCGATACGAGATATAAGGACCATTCTCATTCCCTTCTGCCGTATGGTTGAAAACCACATCCAGGATAACTTCAATGCCATTCGCATGAAGTTGCTTGATAAGATTTTTCAATTCATCCACCTGCATACCGAAACGCCCGGTAGATGCGTATGCGGCTTTAGGGGCAAAGAAGCCTACATTGCTATATCCCCATACGTTGTAAAGCATATGCCCGTCAACCGGAGAAGGCTTGCTGTTCTCAAATTCGTCAAACTCATGAATCGGCATCAATTCCACGCAATTCACGCCTAACTCCTTCAAATAAGGAATCTTTTCGGCTATGCCGGCAAAGGTTCCGGGATGCTTTACATTCGCATCCGCACCGCATGTAAAATTACGGACGTGCATTTCATAGATGACCAGTTCATTTACCGGAGTTTCCAACGGAAGGTCGTCTTCCCAATCAAAGTCATCACAAACCACACGGGCACGGTATTGATATACATTGTCCCAATCGGGCTGGGCACCCCATACGTCACGTCCTGCAATCAGCTTGGCATATGGATCCATCAAGATTTTCGTCTTATCAAAACGATGCCCTTCTTCCGGATTCCATGGACCATCCATCCGATAGCCGTATTCAATGTTCTCGAAATCCAAATCAAAAACCATCATCGAGAATACATTTCCCATCTTGAATTCCTTCAGGAAAGGTATTTCGACAAACGGTTCCGGTTCATGATTATGGAAAAGAACCAACGTACAAGCCGTAGCGTAACGGGAATAGACCGAAAAATTGACGGCATTTCCCATTACCGTAGCTCCAAAAGGATAAGGACGCCCTGTACGCAATTTCAATCCTTTATATTCATGCGTCGGAAATAAATCTACTCGCTGCATACTTACCCTATTTGAGTTTGACACTCTTCTACTGTATCGAAGTATTTAAAGAAATGTTCGAAGCCTGTAATAGCCATTACTTCCCTCACCTCTTTAGATACACCTACCAAGTACACATTCAAGCCATTGGATGCAGCTACTTTATAAGCATAAAGCATGACACGCAATCCGGCACTCGATACATACTTACATTCAGACAAGTCCAAAATCACACTTTTGTTTTCATCCAAAATAGACAATATGACTTGCTGTTCTTCTTTGCTGGATGAAGCGTCCAACACAGAACCTACTTTATGAACTTCCGCACTCATCTTTTTTCAATCTTTAGGAACAATAACGACTTTGACTTTCGGACGATATTCTACGGCAGGCAGCTGTATGGTCAACTTATCTGCATCGAAATTCTTCCATTCCCGTCCGTCAATCCATACTTCCTGCAATTTCACGCTTCCTACAGGCAAGATATCGGGTTGTACACGCAATACATTATCCTTGAAACCATTTACCATAGGTTTGAAATATAAGGTCAACGGTTTCTTGGTATTCAGCAAATTGGTATAAGTAGCTGCCAGATAAGCTAATTCTACTGAATGGTAAGCACTCATCGAGTGGCTTCCCTTCTTACGTTCCGTACCCAGCAGGTAAGGCAAGCCATTAGCCAATACATTGAAATAAACGGCTCCGTCTTCATGGTCAAGGAAATAAGTATTATAGAAGGCAGCTGATTCACGTGCATATTTCAAATATTCCTCTTTGCCATAGATACCATACAGAATCTCGTATGCCAAAATCGCCTGCTCCTGTTGCCACCATGCCTTACGGTCGTGCCATGCGAAACGATAATATTCTTGATTGCCATGCAAACGGCGTTCCATCACATCATACCAACCGCCACGCTGTACGTCCAAACCTACTTGAGGCATGACCTCTGCAATATGCTGGGCAAATTCTTCATACGATTTCTTCGGGCAGATGCTATTGATACGCATCAAGTTCCATGCAATCTTCAGATTATGCCCCACTACCGCACGGTCTTGTTGCCATCCCCATGTCAGGTCATGACTCCAATCGTCCATAAAGCGCTCATTTACAAACGGGCTATTCTCATAATCCGGGAAATGTGTAGTGATAGTATCGGCTGTATATTCCAAGAAATCCTTGTATTTCTTTTCCTCAGTAGCCAGATACAAGTTAATCAAATAAGCAGGAGCATGATCACCTACAGAGTTCCAGTTCTTACGCATCCGGTTCGGGCCAAGGCTTGAACTGTCCGGACTCAACAATACCGGGTCTATATGCGAATAATATCCTTCTCCTTTCTTATCCTTGAAGAAACGTTCGAAAAGGTCGATAGTCAATTCAGCATCGCGCAAAATAGAAGGGTCACCGTTCACACGGTAAGTCTGAATCGGACCAGCCAATGCATAAATCTGCTCATACATCGGGATGGCATCGTAATCATCGCCAAACTCAGAAGTAAAGATTTTCTTTTCTTTGTCCCCATCAATGTCAATGCCATGATACCAATAAACCACATTCTCATCTACATCGTAGAAACGCATGTGTTTTTTCAAGTATTCCACACCTTTTTCAGCTGTTTCCAAGAAAATGTCTTCACCTGTCAGCATAAAAGCGGAAGCCATACCGTAAATCATACGTGAAATCGTATCGGTTTCCTGGCGGAAAGAGTTCACTTCCCGTTTGCCGCCCAGGCTTACCGCCGTACGGTATTTTTCATAATCGATTTCACCATCACCGAACTGCGCACGGACAAAAAAGTTACAGATACTCTTTGCCTGATTAGCCCACCAGTTGGATTCTTCAAAACGGAACTTACCTAATTCTCTTTCCGGAAAATCTATCTGTTTTGCTTCAAATGTATACTGCCCGTCATGTTGGGGATAGAAAATACCAAAGACAAAAGCCATACGGCCATTTTGAGACAAAAGCTGATAAAGATTACCAGTAGCATCCTGGTAAGGTTCGTCCAAATTACGCATCAAACGCGCAAATGTAGTATCTGTTAACAATACAGGGAAAGAACGTTTATCTGTTGTTGTCAACGTAAAACATTTCTCACTTTCATTAAAATCGCTTACATATCCGGCAATCAGATCTGTAAATTCAAACTGCATCTTATCGGCAGGTTTGAATACTTTAAAATTGTCTTTCATAAAAAAAGGTCTTTTATTGTACTACATGTGTTATTTCAATCGTTTCAATATCAACATCGTAATGTCATCGCTTTGAGGTTCGTTCCCGACAAAATCCTTCAAGTCTTCCAAAATAGCTTCCGCTATTTCTTCGCTCCCTGCACCCGGTACACTCTTCAAGGTTTTCTCTAATCCGCTTTCCGAAAACATTTCCCGGTTTTCATTAAAGGCTTCTGTCACACCATCGGTGTAGAGAATCAACGTGTCTCCCGGCTCCAAAGTCAAGCTCGAATTTGTATAGACGAAATCATCAAATACGCCTACGATGAAATTCTTGGAAAGCGGTAATGGTTCTACGGTATTATTCTTACGCAATAAATACGGAGGATTGTGCCCTGCATTCGTATAGTCCACCTCGCCGGTCTTGATATTGTAAATACCATAAAAGACCGTTACAAACATCGAGTCAAGACTTTCGTTACACAACAATTTATTAGCATAATTGATGCATTCATGAGAAGGGACTCCCCTGATGCCTGTAGCACGAATCAACGTCCGGCTTACTGCCATAAACAAGGATGCCGGGACACCTTTCCCCGATACATCGGCTATTACAAAGCCGATTCGTTCTTCGTCTATCTGGAAAAAGTCGTAGAAATCTCCACCCACATCTTTCGCCGGAGTCATTGAGGCATAAATGTCAACAACATCAGCCAACTTAGGGAATGGCGGAAATTTACGAGGCAATATAGCCTGCTGAATCTCACCAGCCACCGCTAAATCATTTTTAATAGACTCCAACTGATCATGTTCATTCTGCGATTCTCTGACAAAATTTATTTGCTCAATCGCCTTTTCTATCGTGCGTGACAAATCATCCAAATCAATCGGTTTAGTAGCGAAATCAAATGCACCGTTGTTCATCGCCGAACGGATGTTGTCCATATCGCCGTATGCAGACACCATAATGCATTTCAATGCCGGATTCCTCATCTCGTTGATGCGGGTCAACAAAGTAAGCCCATCCATTTCGGGCATATTGATATCACTCAAAATAATATCAAAGTCTTTCTTTTCCAACACCAATTGCAAGGCTTCCAAACCATTATGCGCAAAGGTGAACTCGTATTCACCCTTGCGGATTTTCCGACGAAAATACTGGGTCAGCAGTATTTCCAAGTCCTGTTCATCGTCTACGCTTAAAATTTTAATTGCCATATCTTATTCATTCTAATAATTTATACCTTTAAATTTTTTCTACCTCACTTCGTAAATATTCAATTTTCTAACGGTTTTTTCGGCAAAGTATGAGCAAATGCCACCACCAAAAAACCGATTATCACAGAAGTAACGGCACACACAATAAAACGCATTCTACCAGAACCATCCATCGAATTATCTACAAACAAGTCCGTATAAAGCGGAGACACAAATTGTCCCACTTGAGCCACCGACATGATAATAGCTACTCCTAAAGTCCGCTGGCGCGGAGTGACAATGCGCGGCAAGAAAAGAGAAATGGGAGGCAAAGCGAAGCCGCCGCCAAGCCCCACGACCAAACATCCTGCCATCAAGACGCCATACGAATGAGAGCAAGCGATAATGACATATCCTGCCGCCATTATCACCGTGGCAAAAGGCATGGTCCAGTCTTTCAGATTCCGCATAATCCAAGCCAACAACACACCGGCAATAATCGCCGGGATACGCATCAGAGAAAGCGCATAGCCACACTCTTTCGCATTGCCGATACCCTCCACGTCCATAAACAACGCCAAGTCGGTATTTATCACAAAGTAACAAGCAAATATCATCATGGCAAAAAACGCTAAAACAAATATCTTCTTATTCATTCCCGTTTTCTTGCCTACACCACCTGCAGCATTTTTGGGGGAAGCCAACGGTGGAATAGAAGGCATAAACAAAGCGGTCAATACGATTGATATAACCACAAAGGCGTAACACAAGAACGAATAACGCCACGAAATACTTGCCAACACACCCGACAAACTCATAAAAAGCAAACCGCCCAACTGGTTAAAAGAGCCTTGTAAACCCAAAAGCTTGCTACGTTTATTGGTATCCGGAGCAAAATCAAATATCAGTGAAGTGGATAAAGGAGTCATAATGCCTAGACCTATTCCGAAAAACAAACGCATTAACAACAAAAGCCGGAAATCGTTCACAAAACCTCCAGCCACACCAAATACAAGAAAAAGTATCATCCCGGTAAGCAAAAGCTTTTTCTTGTCTATCTTAGCGGTAAGACGCGCGGAAAACAATCCTATCGGCATCATTATCAACGTAGGCAAGGTTAAAACCAACTTGGCTTGTGTTTCCGAAATATGCGGGAATGCATCCCGTATAGCAGCCAAGGCAGGAGATACTGCCGTAGGTGCCATAATAGTAAGCACAGATACCGATAAAATAGACGGTATCAACATTTTCGAATATTTCTTTGTCTCTTCCATTTTTATATTCAATTATCCTCCCATTTTTTATAAGAACATGCGGACAGGCTTGCCTACAGTCACACTCAAGCGCAGATAATTCACCACGCCTCCTATATACGAAGGCTTATCCGCATTGAGAACGACAAAGCATCATTGATAAACAACTTTCTGCCAAACACATGTGCCGATGATGAACCGGCATTATCATTCAGGAAAGATATGGTAGAATAAATATTTGTCCGATCCGGCAAAAGAATTTTCCGTACCATGCATGTCCGTATTCAACCTGAGCAATGATGTGCAAAATGAATATATACTTCATAAGCAATTCCAGTTAACTGCTACAGCCCACGAAAATAACTGACTTGGCAAAGTCAGTATATATTCATTTTGCACATCATTGCTCCGGTTCATTACGGACATGCATTTTTTATTTATACCCTTCCCAAACTGAAAGGCGGATACACTTCACTATCTACCAACACATCAATAATGCAAGGCTTGTTCAACGCGATGGCATCCTGCAACGCCGGCAAGAATTCTTCCAATTTTTCTACCCTATATCCTTTCGCTCCACATGCTTCGGCATACTTCACAAAATCCGGGTTCTCAAACTGCATATATGCCTCGTCATTATACATATTCAGCAAGAACTTCTTGATGATATTAAATTCACTGTTATTGAATATAATCCAAATAACAGGAATGTTATATTGCACTGCAGTCATCAATTCGAATCCTGCCATCTGATAGCATCCATCACCCACGCCTGCAATCACCACTTTATCCGGATTAGCGCATTTCACTCCCAAGCAGCCGTTCGTATGGCTTGCCATAGGTCCGAAACTTCCCGGATTCTGATAGCGCTGATTCTTATTCAACTGCAAATAACAGCTTAACCACAACATGTGCGAACCGGCATCACCCATTACAATGGCATTGTCTGGCAGATTCTGAGACAAGACACGGACGATATCTCCCGGAAAAATCCGTTGGGCATCTGTATGCACCGGTTCCTCATAATAATGCCCGTTGGGCAATGCACCGATTTGCAAGGAGGGCAAATCACGTTTCTCCAATAAAGGCAATAACTCCTGAAGTGCCAATTTGATATCGCTTACCACCGCTACATCAGCTTTATACACTTTATTGATTTCAGCCGGATCAATATTCACATGAATCAACTGTTTATTCGCATATAAATCCGGTTGGAATGAGAATGTAGCATTTTGAGCGAACGAATTTCCCATTGCGAGCACGACTTCCGCCTCCTGAAAATACGTATTAGCCGCCTTGTCACCCGATGTTCCATACATGCCTAAACACAAAGGATGATTCTCCGGCAATAATCCTTTGGCATCCATTGTCTGGACAAACGGTATTTGATACCTTTCTATTAATTGGAGCAATTCGCCGGATGCCTCACTACGCACGCAACCATAACCAATCATCGCCAGCACTTTCTTATTCTTACTGATTGCATCAGCCAATGCAGCCGCCGCTTTTTGCAGAGCTTCTTCCGTTGCCTTAACCGCTTTTACACGGATGTTAATCGGGCGGAAATTGGTTACTTCTGCCGTAGTCACATCTTTCGGTATATGGATATGCACCGGTCCCGGACGCCCATCGAATGCTGTATTTATAGCGTCTTCCAAAATATCACACGTATCTTCTGCCCGCTCCAATACATACGATTTTTTGGTCGTAGCCGAAAACATCACCTGCGAATCAGGCGTACGGCTCAATCCTGTAGATTCGTTCAACGCACCTTTTCCCCGTTGTCCCATTGAAGTATATCCTGTTATAGCCAATATGGGCAACGAATCGGATAATGCTACCGCCATGCCTGAGAACAAATTAAACGCACCCGGACCTCCCGTCGCAAAGCACACACCCAAATTATTCGGGTTAAACATAGTGTAGCCACATGCCATGAACGACGCCGCCTGCTCATTGCGGATAATAACGGTCTTTATTTTTTTCGAATCGCGCAGAGCCAACAACATAGAGGCGTTTACCTGTCCGCTCCCTCCAAATACATAGCTCACGCCGATATCTTCCAGTGCTTTTACGATGGTTTGGTTTACATCCATAATAAATCCTTTTTATTATATGTTAGTTTTACTTCTGTTTATCAGCCCACTCATCCTCGTTAAACTTTGCTTTCGCACTTTTAGGAGGATTTTCAGAAAATAATTTTCCGCCTGTAGCTGCCTCGTTCAAACCGTATCCGTTAAAAAAAAGATAAATACGGTCTTTAGGCACTCCGCTTACTTCGGAAAAGGTAGAGATGAACTTATCGGCTACAATCTTCTTTTGCTCGTCGGTCATCTCAATGCTATGAATTATTATTGCCGGCATTTTGCTTTTGGATTTAAAAAAGGAATAAGTCATGTGCGGAATTAACCCCACACATGACTCTCCTTATAATTATTATTTAAGAGAATTCAACACTTTCACAATCATATCACCGTATGCGATAGATGATTCTACCGAAGTACCGGTAATAAACGGATGATCATAATAAACTTGCGGGTCTTCACGACTTGCATTGATACGTGCTATACAAGCGCCGTTAGGACCTACTGCGTCACGAACCAAATCTTCGATAGGCCACAAGAATCCCGGAGTAATCACATTCGTACCGCAGTTATCAGGAGTTGCACCATACAATTCGTATGACATAGCCATACCCGGACCATAGAAATCCCATGCACGTGGATGAGCACAAATCTTCTTGCCATACACAATCGACTTATAATCATTTTCCGGGTCGCGGAGGAATACCAATGTAGAAACGGCATAGCACAATGCTGCCACAATCTTACCGCTCTTATAAGCATCCATAATCAGCTTATGCAATTCCCAGCAATTACACATATCCAACATAGCACCCGGACCGCCAGTCAAAGCAATCGCGTCATAATCAGCCATGTTTACTTCTGAGAATTTCAACGGATGTGCCCATTCTTCACCATCTACCAATTCCTTGCAGCGGTCGCAAACTTCTTTCGGATTAGTCTTGATATTCTGTACACCGTCTACAAAATCAGGGTCTACACTGATTTGGAAAGGAAGCGGCTTCTTTCCTTGCGGAGTAGCCAAAGTCACTTCAAAACCAGCTTTCTTACATGCATCCCACGGAGCCTGCAATTCCTCACCCCATGAACCATAATTCGTTGCAATAATTAAAACTTTCTTTGCCATAATCTCAATAGGTATTTAAAATTAAACATACAGGGGAAAAACCTGCTTTTTTAACACTCTTACTTTGTAATAACCAATTTATCCGCATTCAGAACTTGGAAGGTATCGCCACGTTGCATCGCCTCGTCACGCTGATAAACCAAGCCTTCAGCTTTTACATCCGACACGGCATTATCTCCCGTCAGTGTCAAACGAGTATGCGCGAAATCAAAGATTCCGCTATTGCAGACAAACAAATCTTTCGTTTCTGTAAAGTTCCGGGCTTCCGTATGCCATTCGCCTATCTCTACATGATACGGAAAATCTTTAGCCGACTGAGCGTTTACGCCCACTTCCGCTACCAGAAAATCATAGGGACCCGACTTTGACACCGTAATCGAGCCGGTATTTTCCATGCGATGAATATGTTCTTCCTTGCCTACCATCTCACTATAGATACCGAACGCAACCGCCTTCGGAGTAGAAGCCTCGCTTCCTTCCAAATGAATCTTCACCGTACCCTTATTGACCAAAGGAGGAACAAACTGGGTATTCGGCAATGAATGTTCATAAAAAGCACATGCCAAAGGATAAGATTGGTACAAGAACGACACCTTATTAACAATGAAATGCGCACGCGAAACAATATCAATATCTCCGGCATTAATCAAATGCGTATTGGCAAAACGGGCTATCGTCATGATTCTTCCTGTCGAATTGATTCGGATAGAACCATAATTGGCAATCGTTCCGCCAATACCTGTTGTAGCCAACACACGGACGGTAGAAGCCTTCTCGACATCCACATTGATTTTCCCGTTATTGATGATGGTCACATTATTGACCGGAAGAGCGATGACACGAGTCTGTGTATCGAATGAACCGTTACCCAACAATTCGATAGTCCCATTATTGATAACCGTCGAATTCTCACCCGCCAACAACGTTTCTCCATATACAGCCGTTTCCAAATCCTTCTCCTGATCGAAATAAATCCGGATAATTCCCTCGTTGATAATGGTCGAATCCTTACCGGCAGCCATGGCAAAACATTTCACGAAACGATATGTTCCGTTCGGGTCATCAGGCGTAGCTTTTACTTGCGCCTTATAAGCGTCAACAATGTCATGCATATGTATTTCAATGACGCCTTCATTTATCAAAGTCGCATTCGGAGCCAAACGCTGCTGTCCCGGATTTTCTTCATCATCCATCAATGCCGCCAAAGCATACAGAACAATATTACGCCCCTTAAGCACTTTACCGGCGGCAATCGCCTGCTCAGTAATATCCGCTACATTACCTGCTTCTGGCTTAGTGATAACCAGATGTTCACGGTTGACATAATACCCTGCGCTCCCTACACGAACACTTTTTTCTACTATATTTTCCATATTCTATTTTCTGTTTTATTTGTCAGACAAAGACACTTGATTATTTTCTTTATCCCATGTCAGATTAACATTACTTTCATCAGCTGCTTTTATGTCAAAGTTTTCATATCCGGAATATTCATAACGGAACATCGTTTTTCCTCCATTATAAAGCAATGCTTCCGGAGCTACACTGTAAGAAGTTCCGTCCACATAATCTTCTCCTTTCTTCAGCAGCAATTCTCCTCCGCCAAAATCCATATTGACACCTTGACCGTAAAACAAATCCCGAGTTTGGGAAAAATCGCGTAACGTCGTATTCCAACGTCCCAGCTTAATGCAGCAAGCTGCTTCTCTTACCGCAGGACGAGTAATGAATCCAGCCTCTGCCATTCTGAAATCTACCGGACCGCTTTGCGACACTTCGATGCTTCCATCATTGATGACATTCACCTGCAAATCTTCCCCTCCGGCACCCATCAAGTCACAATACATGCCATAACCTTGACTTACCGAATTAGAGCGTTCACTTCCTTCAATGGCAATGCTGATACGGCCCCGGTTCACCAAAGAAGGCATCTGCGTACGTCCGCCCGACAATGGGTCGTACATCGCACAAACGACAGGATTCTCAGCGTTGCCCACAGCGGTATATCCTTCAGGAAGGTCAACCATGGTCAAGTCAACCACACCATTGTTTATCAAATTAGAATCCTCGTAACGGGTCATGCAAAGTATATAACCAGGCAACCGCATCTGCATCGTACCATCGTTTATCACATTCGATTTAGTACCGCCCGTAGTAATCATACGCGCGTCTTCGCATATATCCAATTCTGCGGTCATGACACCGTTATTGAATGCGGAAATGCTATTGCCGAATGTTGCCATACCACGCAAACGGGTAGCTACAGAACCGTTTCCATAAAAATGAATTTCGCCGTTATTAATCATCGATGAGTTTCCGCCTCCGTTCATTCCCATGACATAAATCGTAGAAGTCACAGACGGATCATGGTCAAAATACACATTGATGACCCCTTCATTAATAATCGTACTGTTCGTTCCGACAAACATGGCGATCAAACGAAGATAAGTATAAGGACGTTCCGGGTCATCCGGAGTCTGAATCTGGTCCTTATACCGTTCCACTAAGTCTTTGGTATGAATGGTAATGGTTCCCCGATTGATAAGCACTACATCCTCTACCGTATTCAACGTATCCATTGCAAGCATCCCGCCATTATCCGTAAAGTTAATGCCAGCCATAGCGCAACAATTAAGCGTTGTCTCCGTCACACGGCCACTTGTCGTCAGAATAGTGGAAGTCATTTCGAATACCACATCGTCCTCGCTCACCCCCAAGACAATATCTTTCGTATTGACCACCGTAGCACCCGACTCGCCCGTTATCAATATTTCTTCCTCTTCTTCCGGAACGAATGCAGGCTCTTCATCCTCCGAGCAAGACGATATGGCAAACAACAATATGCCCCAAAACCATAATCCAATAAATTTTTTCATCGAGAATCAACTGTTTTGGTCCGATACTCATGCTTATTTATCCCACGGAAAAACCGTCTTGACTGGAGCGAACACATCAATGGCTTCTGTCTCACCGATAGCTACAAAACCATGAGGCACATCTGCGGGAACCAAATAAGCATCACCTTCTTTCAGTTCGTATTCCTTATCGCCAATCGTAAGGCGGAAACCACCCTTGATGACATATCCGAATTGTTCCTGCGGATGCGTATGCATACCTACCACACTTTGGTCAGACATATTCCAGTGCAATACATTCAGATTCTTGCCCATGGCGAAATCTTGACGGATTACACCTTTACCCATATCTACTTTTTCTACTTCTTTGTGATTAATCACCATCTTGTTGTCCATAATTTTCTGCATTTTAATTGTATAACATAAATTCTTACTTACTGATTATACATGTGTCACCCCGATGCAAAGCAACAGGAAGCTGATAAACCAATTCAGATACATCAGGCCGTACACCTCCATCCTCCAATATTAAGTTTAGCTCCGATAAGTCAAAACACGCACTTTGGCACACGAACAAGTCGTGTGTCTGCGAGAAGTCACGGCTGTGCGTTTTCCACGTACCGATTTTCAACTTCACCGGATTGTCTTCTTTCAACTGCATGTTCACGCCCAATTCTCCCGTTACATAATTCACAGGCCCTTCTTGAGTTACTTCCACTATCCCTTCATTGGAAACGAAACGAACCGGAGTTTCCCCATTATCTTTATTTTCCATCTGATAATAAAATCCGAAAGCAATCGCATCAGGACCAGAAGCTTTGCTACCTATCAAATGCACCTTAATCACTCCCCTATTGACTATCGGACTCGGCAATAAAGCACCCGGACGGAAATGCTCATACATACCCGTGGCCATTGGCGGGAAATTAAATAAATAAGGAATCTTCCCTTCAATCAAAGTGGCCAATGAAGTAACATAAATTTCACCGTCATTAAGCATTTGTGTACCTGTCACGCTTCCCATCGTCATCACACGTCCGGCCACACGCACTTCAATACGCCCTTTATTCCAAAGCGAACCATACATACCGGCTGTATGTAACACACGGGTTTGGAAAGCACGTTCCACATCTACCGTAATCAGTCCTTCATTCACCACATGCAAATGGTCGGCTACACCTCCTACACCACGCACCAATGCTTGCCAGGAACCATTGCCATAGAAATGAATTTCGCCTTTATTAACCAACATCGAATCAGCTTCCGCCCACATGGCACAACAATACATCGTAGTCTCGGCATCAGCATCATGATCCATATAGACATTAATGACACCTTCGTTTATCAATACCGAATTTGCGCCGGCAGCCATTGCATACCCACGCAAGGCATCTACCTGATAAGCATCCCCACACCGCTGTGCATTCCGAATATGAGCAGCATACAATTCTTTGAAATGAATGTCAATGACACCTTTATTTATAAGAGTAGCATTCGGAGCCAACATCATATCTCCTGGCGAAGAAGGATCTTCCGTCAATGCCACCAATCCACAAATCACATTATTCTGCAGCTTCCGGCTGACATTAAATTGTGCTCCGGCGGCATAACGGTAAATAAACAGATTCTGTTCCGAGGCATCTTCTATGCTTAAATGAAGTTCATTGACAGCATAAGCTCCTTCTCCAACTATCATCGCCTGAGGTGATACGATATTTTGTTTCATATCCGATTCCTGTTTTATTCAATTCATAAAATTATTTTTAGCAATAAGCCCACATTACTCAAATGCATTTCAAAACTAGCACAAATCAAAAACTTAACCAATCTCCGACTTCTATATCTTATATCAAAAAGTCCGGAAAGATGTATCAAAAGCCTATTAGCACAGTATCAAAATATCCTAAATGAATATCAAAAAGTCTATTTACCACTACTTGCCAGTGATTTACAACAGCCTGCAACATGCAATATATAATACATCACTTTTTCAGATTACATTTTAAACCTATTTTGTCTGAACACAAAATTCACCCATTAAATAAGAAATAAAATGTATCTTATGGGCGTAAATATACTTATTATTTTATCAAAATGCAATCTTTTTAATGTATATTCATCATATTAAGAACAAAGTTAGTCAGTACAAGTTAACATGCCCTACAAAGCAGGCTAGAAAAGTTTCATGAAAATCACCACTATGTCTCACGAAAATCACATCAGGCAAGCAATAAACTGATTATCAAAAGATCTCTCCTTTCAGAAACTGTTTTGAATTAATCAAAGAATCAAAACAGTTAAAGTTGCTGATTGGGTCATATTATCAATCCAAACGGTATCTTTTTATAGTTTCCATCTCAAAACCGTACGTTCTCCAATTGAAAACCGTACGTTCTCGATATGAAAACCGTACGGTTTCCATATGGAGAACGTAAAAAGAAGACAGTTTGAAACAGATACTGAACCTTTCAATCATACATTGATTTGTATCTGCCAAACAAACATAGGAACTTATTTTTCCTCGTCCAACGAAAGTTCTCTGCTTCTAAATTCAGAAGGCTTCATGCCATACCGCTTATGGAACTGGATATTAAAAGCTCCTTTAGACATTTGAGCTTCTTTGGCGATTGCGTCCAACGTCCACTGGGGTTGCTCACGCATTAAGCGGACAGCATAATCAAGGCGGCAATTTTGTATGTACTGGGAAAAGCTGCAACCGGCAAACACCTTAAACAAAACCGCAAACTTATTGGCTGGGACATGAATCTCTTTCAACAATTCCTTCTTGTTAAATCCCGGACACAGATACAGCCGGCGGCTCATGATTTCATAACTCACACGGTCGTATAATGCACGGTCTCTTTCCCTTTACTCACTCCGGAATATACGGCACCACTTCCAGACGCGCCTCCGGATATTTCTCCTTCAGCAAATGCCGGATATACTCCTCCGTGTCTTGGCGAATCAGTGCATCATCTTCTTCGGGGAAAAGGTTATAAACCAGCGTATGCAGACGGATGCCCCGCCGGTCTGCCGCCTCCAGGCTCAGCAACAAATGGTTGATGCTCCCCAGCCTGCCCGAGGTAACGAACACCAACGGATAATGATGCCGGGCAATGTAATCAATGGTCAGCAAATCGCGGGTCAAGGGCACCATCAGCCCTCCCGCTCCCTCCAGCAACACGGCGTCATAGCGTCCGCTCAGCGTTTGCGTAGCCCGCTCTATCTTATCGAAATCAATCGGACGGCGGTCTATCTCCGCCGCCAAGTGCGGCGAACAGGGATAACTGAATATCTCGGGCATCGTCAGCCGCTCGTCGTCTTCGGGGAGCCAGCCCGTGCCCATCAGCCGACGGTGCAGCGCGATGTCTTCCGATACGTCTTCATTACCCGTCTGTACAAGCTTTTGCGTAATGGTGCGGATGCCTGCTTCGTTCCACTTCCGCGCCAGATAACCCGTGGCATAACTCTTGCCGATATTGGTATCAATACCACTTACAAAATACACATTGTCTTTCATCTTTCGTTCTTTTAGTTCATTTTACATACTATATAAATAGGATGATACGTCAGCGTAACACCTCCGTCGGGAGCGGCATAACGTCCGGCATAACGCATACTGAAGTCCGCCAACTTCTCCCGTGTCCAATGGCAGGGGCGGATGCCTGTCACACCCGTATCTTTCAGATGCCTCAGCACGTCCAGCGGAGTCGGGAAAGAAAGCTGCACACATGCTTCTGAAGCATGGACCACACGATATGCTCCCGAAAGCGCTTCCCTCAGTTCGTCCAGCGGACGGTAAGGAAGCCCGGCATCCGTCAGCACACGGATTTCTTCGGCATTGCGGGGACCGAAGGTGCTGAAGGCAAGATAACCACGGCCGGACAACAGCTTGCGGCATCCCAACAAGAAACGTTCGGGCGCATCGAACCACTGCAACGCCGAGCACGACACAATCAAATCCTGGCCGGAAGGGAAATCAAGCGCCTCGGCATCCTTTGCCACAAAACTTACCTGCCCGCCCAGCAAGTCGGCGAAATAAGGCTCCACCTCAGGACAAAGGTCGTTCAGCACCAGCCGCTCCGGACACCAGCGGTGCAAATAGGCACGGGTGAACAATCCGGTTCCGCATCCGATTTCGAGCACTCGGCGATGCGATTCCGGCGACACATACCGCCCTATCAGGTCTGCCATACGCAAGGCAATGTCGCGTTGCACAAATGCCTGACGCGGATAACTGCCCGAAGCCTTGGCAAAACGATGACGGATCAGTGCCTTGTCCATACAGCCTCCTCTCCCGAAAGCAGGCGGTCGAACAATGCGCCGCCGTAATGCGCCACGTCTTTTTCAATGACCGCAGTCCCCCTCCACGCCTCACGCTGGTTGGCAGGAGGAAAGATTTTATCGTACGTCCCGATGATTGCCTTGTCCCATACGAAAGGAGCGGACGGACGGCGCACGTACTGCTCTAACGCCTGCAGCTCTTCGTGCAGTTCCGGTACCGGACGGTAAGGCGCGTGCGACAGAAATTCTTTCACCTGCTCCGCCGTCCCGCAAATGCGCCGGCGGAAACGTACCAACGCCGCATCCGAAAAGTTCTCCAGCGTAGCGCGGAAGATAGCTTCGGGGATTCCCTTCCGGTCATCTATCGGGAAGGGTGTACCGCCTACGGCAAGCCTCATCTGCCACGGATAATCCTTGCCTGTCAAGACTTGTCCGGCAACCCACACGCCCATCGACCAAGCCAACAGGCGGATTTCACGATAACCGTCCAGCAATGAATAGTCGAAATCCAGCGTGCGGTAATCGAAACACAACAGATAATCGTACCCGTCTTCCACCGGACGGCTGAACAGGTGTTCGTCACTTCCCCACCCTGCAAAGAAAAGCAGCAGCCGAGGATTGTTTTCTTTCTTTATAAATCGTTGTTCCATATTGTTTTTTCACAAACCATTTTGTTACATTCTAATGGGAATCCGTCCTGCATTGTGCAGCAAGCTTTCCGGCGTGACATATATATTTAAATCCCCCCTTCGGAAAGAGTTGAGGGGGCTTCAATGGCTTCTACCAGCCGTTCCACCTCTGCTTCGGGCAATGCCGCCGTGAGCGACAGGCGCAGGCGTGAGGTGCCTTCGGGAACCGTGGGCGGACGGACGGGGAGAATATAAAACCCGTTCTGCCGCATCTCCGCCGCCTTGAGGACAGTCTTTTCGCTCTCACCCACCACCAACGGAACAATATGGCTCTCCGAAGGACAAGGATAACCCGCCCGGCGGACTGCTCCGCGCACCTTCTCCGCCATCGAAGCCAGCCGGACGCGCCGGTCTTCCCACCCGTCCAGCCGCGAAAAAACGAATTTGGTCCACGCCACGTTGAGCGGCGGAAGCGCCGTGGTAAAGATAAGCGTCCGCATCCGGTTGACCAAATAATCGTGCATCAAACGGCTGCACACTACGTATGCCCCAACCGAAGCCAGCGCCTTGCCGAACGTGCCGCACAAGAAATCAATGTCCGCCAGACAGCCTTGCTCTTCGGCTATGCCCAGCCCCCGTTTTCCCCGCACGCCGATGGCATGTGCCTCATCGACGTAAAGCATCACATTCGGATAAGCCTTCTTCAGTTCCGCCAGTGCGGCAAGCGGAGCCACATCGCCATCCATACTGAACACGCTTTCGGTCACGATGATAAGCCTATCGAAAGCGGCATGATGTTTCTCCACCAGGCTCTGCAACTGCCCGTAATCCTGATGGCGGTAACGGATGCACCGCGCCGCCGACAAGCGGATGCCGTCTATCAGGCTGGCGTGCACCAGCTTGTCGGCAAGTATCAGCGTATGCCCATCCGCCACAGCGGGCAGGATGCCCGTGTTCAGGTGATAACCGCTGCTGAACGTCAAGGCACTTTCACGCCCGAACCGTCCGGCAAGCAATGCTTCCAATTCGCGATGCACCGCAAAATTGCCCGTCAGCAGACGGGAAGAGGAAGCCGAAAGCAGGCGGTCTCTCTCCGGCACACTGCGGAGAAACTCCTTCTGCAAGTCTCTGTCGGAAGCCAGCCCCAAATAATCGTTCGACGCAACGTTCAGCATCCGCCGTCCGTCTTGCCCAATCCATACCCCGTTGTGTTCCGCTTCGGACAAGGTGCGCAGGTTGCCTTCCCGCGCCAATGCGTGTAAAGTCTGTTCTTCTTGCATACTACGTTTGTTTTGTTCTAATTGAAACACAGATTTTCGCAGATTAACACAGATTGAAGATTAATTATTTCCTGAGTCATCTATTCCCTAAAAAGATAATCCGCGTCAATCTGCGCTAATCTGCGTTTCAGGCTAATCTGAAGCAAGCTTCGTTTCACTCACTATCTTCACCAGCCTCGAAGTGAGCTTCGTCAGTTCATCGGGACGGATGACAAACGGCGGCATTATATAAACCAATTTACCGAAAGGACGAACCCAGATGCCTTCCTCCACAAAGCGTCGTTGCATCCATGCCATGTCCACCTCCCGCTTCGTTTCAATCACTCCGATGGCTCCCAAGACCCGCACATCCGCCACTTGCGGAAGCATACGGGCAGGCTCCAACTCCCTGCGCAGTTGCGCCTCGATGCGCTCCACTTTCTCCTGCCAGCCATACGACAACAACAGGTCAATCGAAGCGCACGCTACCGAGCAAGCCAACGGATTGCTCATAAACGTAGGACCGTGCATAAACACACGAGGCTCGCACGATGAAATGCCTTCCGCCACTCTTGCATTGGCAAGCACCGCCGAGAATGTCATATACCCTCCGGTCAGCGCCTTTCCGATGCACATAATGTCCGGCTCTACACCGGCATGTTCCCAGGCGAACAGCTTTCCGGTACGCCCGAAACCGGTGGCTATCTCGTCGAAAAGCAACAGGACACCGTATTCACGGCACAGCTCCGCCGCCTCGCGCAGGTATTGCGGATGATAGAAACGCATGCCACCCGCACCCTGTACGATGGGTTCCAGTATCAGTCCTGCCAGTTCTTCGTGATACTTTTCCATAATCTCCCGCAACGGAAGGATATCGCTTTCGTCCCACTCGCCTCCGAAACGGCTTTCGGGAGCCGGCGCGAACCAGCGTACCGGCAATGCCGGACCAAACAGGCTGTGCATCCCCGTCACCGGATCGCATACCGACATGGCATTCCATGTATCTCCGTGATATCCCGAACGGATGGTCACAAAATTACTCTTCCTGGGATGTCCCGCCGCATATTGGTATTGCACCGCCATTTTCAGTGCTACCTCTACCGCTACCGAGCCGCTATCGGCATAAAAGATGTGTTGCATCGAAGGCGGCGTTATCTGTAAAAGCCGCTTGCCCAAAGCAATGGCAGGCTCATGGGTCAGTCCGCCGAACATCACGTGTGCCATGTCTTGCAGTTGGTTTTCTATCGCCTGATTCAGTTCCGGACGGTTGTATCCATGCACGGCACACCACCACGAAGACATACCATCCACCAGTTCCGTCCCGTCTGCCAATGTAATCACACATCCTTCCGCCCGCTTCACCTGATAGGCAGGCAACGGGTCGACCGCTGATGTGTAAGGATGCCACAAATGGTCGCGGTCGAACTTATCAACAAGTTTATCAACATTCATAACCAGCATTTTTTATTCGTTCTTTATCTTCTTGTACCTTCGAACCCAGCGTGGTAAGCAAATCGCCCACAATCGCCGAATTGATTCCGGCATACAACGCACGGCTCACGCATGCCTCGCTTAACCTTGAACGCCCTCCGGCAAAGCGCAGATAAGCTTCGGGATTTACCAGCCGGAACATTGCCACCGTGCGCAATACCTCTTCTTCCGATAAAGGAGCGACTTTTTCCAACGGCGTCCCTTTTATCGGCTGCAACAGATTAAGTGGAATAGACTGTATATCCAACCCGTGCAACGTAAAAGCCAATTCCACCCGATGACGCATCGTCTCGCCCATCCCGATGATGCCTCCGCTGCACACTTCCATCCCTATGCGGCGCGCCGCCCGGATGATCTCTATTTTCTCTGCCTGCGTATGGGTGGTGCAGAGATTCCCGAAATAAGAAGGCGCCGTCTCCAGGTTGCAATGATAACGGGTAACGCCCGCCTCATGTAAGGCACGCAACTGAGCCTCATCGGCAAGCCCCAACGAAGCGCATAAATGTATCCCACTATGCATACGCAAATAAGCGAAACGCTCGCACAAAACCTTTATCTCCTTATCCGAAGGACGCTTGCCGCTGGTCACCAGCGAGAAACGGTTCACGCCTTGCGCTTCATTCAACCGGGCATGACGAAGGCATTCTTCTTCCGACACCAGACCATATACCTGCACGCCCGTATCATAATACGCAGACTGGGCACACCATTTGCAATTCTCCGGACACCGTCCCGATTTCGCATTGATAATGGAACACATATCAAACTTCTGCGAGGCACACTTCACCGTAATCCGATGTGCCGCCTCACACAACACGTCCAACGGAGTTTCCTCCACCGCCCGCAACACCTCTTCCTGCTGAAGCGGCTTCCCTTCGTAAACAGCTTTCTCAATTCTTTCTATCATTTGAGCTTATAAGTCTTTAGGTTGAAACGCAGATTAGCGCAGATTTTCGCAAATAAAAAATAATTATATCTGCGAAAATCTGCGCTAATCTGCGTTTCAAAAAACATTAAAAGCGGAATGAGAGAAACCCGCTTGCGAGCCTTTCTCATTCCGCTTCCTATATTATATAAAGGTATATAACGCTCCGGACAAACAACAGATTTACCCGAAACCGATACCACTCTCTGCATCAAGACCAGAAACAATACGGCATTCACAACCTGAGATGCGGACACTAAGATTCCTCCGCCCCCGTCATCTACAGCACCTTCCGCCATTCTCTCGTCAACGGACGTTCTCTGTTCCCGGTTCTCAGAAAAAGATTTGTTCTTGCTCAATGCAGCATCGGCAATGCTCCGGCATACATGCCCGATTGTCACAACAATGCGCAGACTCACGAACACGGCATACCCTTTCCGGCTCCACCGACGGAACCGAATACTGCCTGCCTTATGTGAACAAACCTTCTTCATGCCGTTATTTTAATTGAAACGCAGATTTTCGCAAATATAATAATTTAAAATGAATCTGCGTTAATCTGCGAAAATCTGCGTTTCAAAAATAATCAATATTCCACTTTAATATTCCGTTTCATCTCGTCTTCCACTACAGCCATCATGCCTTCTACCTGCGCCAAAGCCAACATACGGCCATGGAACGAATAGCCGGCATTGTAGCCTTTGTCTTCATCGCCCAACATCGTGCGCCCATGATCTACACGCATCGGAAGCCCCGGCTTTATTTGTTCGAAAATACGAATCAAGTCGATTACATGACCACGACCTTCCAAGTGCGAACTTTCGATAAAATTGCCGCCCGGCATAGCCGCCGTACTGCGCAGATGTACAAAATGCGTACGCGAAGCAAACTTCTTCGCCAATTCACGCGTATCGTTATGCTCGCCTGCGCTGAGCGAACCGGCACAGAAAGTCAAGCCATTGTGCGGATTGTCTACAGCATTCAAGAACCAAGCAATATCCTCTTCATTGGTCACAATACGCGGCAAGCCCAGAATCTGGAAAGGAGGGTCATCGGGATGCACACACATATTCACGCCGTATTCTTCGCATACCGGCATAATGGCAGCCAGGAAATAACGCATGTTTTCACGCAACGCAGCACGGTCGATTCCGTCATACAATGCCAACAGGTTGCGGAAAATAGCCACCGGATTCTTGTCGCCTTCCTTGATATTTCCGTTTACGAATCCCTGTGTCTTCACGATAATCGAATCAATCAGTTCGTCTTTCTCGGCTTCGGTAATCACTTTGTCCAGTTCAGCCACCTTGCGCAGTTCTTCTTCCGTATAGTCCGCCTCGGCACCTTTGCGTTTCAGAATCATCGTATCGAAATAAGCGAAACGTACGCGGTCGAAATACAACGAACTGGAACCGTCTGCCCACGGATGCTGCAAGTCGGTACGCACCCAGTCGATGACCGGCATAAAATTATAACATACCGTCTTCACGCCGCATTTGCCCAAATTGGCAAGGCTCACCTTATAGTTTTCAATCAGCTGGTCGCGTTCCGAACCGGCATATTTGATAGCCTCGCACACCGGCAAGCTTTCCACTACCGACCATCTCAACCCGTACGATTCGATGTACGACTTCAAGTCATTAATAGCCTCCTCGGTCCATATATCACCGTTGGGCACTTCATGAAGTGCTGTCACAATACCTTCTACGCCGATTTGGCGCAACATGGGAAGCGTAATCTTATCTTTCTTCCCAAACCATCTCCAAGTTTTTTCCATCATATATACGAGTTCTTGAGTTTTTAAGTTCGTAAGTTTTATCAGTTCTTTGAAAAAAACAGCGAAAGTTATCAAGAATATTCCAAATTGACAAATTTCTGAAGTAATATTTAAAAAGTATCAGCCTGTGCTTCTGTTTATGCATACAGGCATTGTCTGTTTCATACAGGATAAATGAGCTTTACCAATATAATTTGACCACCCTTGTGCCGCGAGAATATATATACATTGGCAATTGCAGATACATGAACTGCTATTGAAACATATCTTCGTTCTGCAATCATACTGGCTAAAAGAAAACCTTCACTGACGAGCCGGCCAATACCGGGAATGTGGCTTAACAAAAAAAATCAGAATGTCAAACAAGAAACATTCATTATAAATTAAGTTTTCCAATAAACAGCGATACAAGCCACTAAATCGGCATTTTTATTTTCAGAAGTTATTCAATTTAGACAACCTCAGCAAAAGTACATTTTGAGAAATGTGCCAAATCACTACCTTTGCAAATGTTTTTCTTATGGTAACAAAAAAGTTTCAATAGGGAATGCCGCGCACATCGGCAACAGTACCCGCTGCTGTGATTTCCAAAACTCGGGACATGCAAATGCAGCCACTGCCTCGAACAGGTGGGAAGGCGTCTGCAGAGAGGAATCAGTCAGAAGACCTGCCACGGAAAAACAGAATTTATGTTTCACTTAAAAACACAGACGTATGAATACTGCAGACATTTGCATTATCAAACGGGACGGAAAGCGGGAAGACTTTTCGGCATCCAAAATCTCGAATGCCATCGGGAAAGCATTCCAAGCTACAGGCTTGGAACGCCAAGAAGCATTGATTGATGAAATCACCCAGCGGGTCATTTCCCATTTCGAACATCTAACATTAAATGTAGAGGAAATCCAAGACCTCGTAGAAAACGAACTGATGAAAGTGCAGCCCGAAGTAGCGAAGAAATACATCATCTACCGCCAGTGGCGCAATACCGAACGCGAGCGCAAGACACAGATGAAACACATCATGGACGGCATCGTGGCAATAGACAAGAACGACGTGAACCTGAGCAACGCCAACATGTCGAGCCATACACCTGCCGGACAGATGATGACCTTCGCCTCGGAAGTCACCAAAGACTACACGTATAAATACCTGCTGCCCAAACCATATGCCGAAGCGCACCGCATGGGGGATATCCATATTCATGACCTGGATTATTATCCCACCAAAACCACCACGTGTATCCAATATGACTTGGATGACCTATTCGAACGGGGATTCCATACCAAGAACGGAAGCATCCGCACGCCCCAGTCTATCCAAAGCTATGCCACACTGGGTACCATTATCTTCCAGACCAACCAGAACGAGCAGCACGGAGGGCAAGCGATTCCGGCATTCGACTTCTTCATGGCAAAAGGCGTATTGAAAAGCTATCAGAAAGCGATTGTAACGGACATTGCTTTCTATGTGGAAATGAAAGGTACGCCGATAGACGAAAAAGCCCTGACGGAACACGTACGCAAACACCTGACTTCGATAGAACCGGACGCAAAAGCCCAAAAGGCTTTCCTTACAGCACTGGCAAACGAAGGCTGCTTCCTCACCGAAGAAGAATCGGCGCACATCCTGCACTCCGCCCACAAGCAAGTGCGGAAAGACACGCATCAGGCTATGGAAGGATTTATCCACAACCTGAACACCATGCACTCGCGAGGCGGTAACCAAGTGGTTTTCAGTTCCATCAATTACGGGACGGACACTTCTCCCGAAGGACGGATGGTCATCGAAGAACTGCTCCAAGCCACCGTTGAAGGACTGGGCACGCAAGGCGAAGTGCCGGTATTCCCCATCCAGATATTCAAGATAAAAGACGGGGTATCCTACTCGGATGCCGATTATCAGAAAGCAATGACCGACTTTGAAGCAGCACTGAACGGCGGAATGACTTTCGAGGCACCCAACTTTGACTTGTTTCTGAAAGCATGCCGCACTACGGCGAAAGCCCTTTTCCCGAACTTCATGTTCTTAGACACCCCGTTCAACCAAAACGAGAAATGGAACCCGAACGACCCGAAGCGATACCGCTACGAGCTTGCCACCATGGGATGCCGCACCCGTGTATTCGAAAACCTGAACGGCGAAAAGACCAGTCTGGGACGGGGAAACCTTTCGTTTACCACAATGAACCTGCCCCGCCTTGCCATCGAAGCACGCCGGGAAGCAGAGCGCACACCAGGAAACCAAAGCCAGGAGGCCATCGAACAACACGCCAAAGAGCTGTTCCTGCAATCGGTGCACCGCATGTCGGAATTTATCGGAGAACAACTGTATGTCCGCTACCAATACCAGCGGACCGCCCTTGCCCGCCAGTTCCCGTTCATGATGAGCAACGATGTATGGAAAGGAGGAGGCAAACTGAATCCGAACGATGAAGTGGGCGACGTATTGAAACAAGGCACGTTAGGCATCGGCTTTATCGGCGGACACAATGCCATGACCGCACTTTACGGCACAGGGCACGGGCATAACCGCAAAGCATGGAACACCTTATACGAGGCAATAGAGGAAATGAACCGGGTAGCAGACGAATTCAAACAGAAATATGGACTGAACTACTCGATACTCGCCACGCCTGCAGAAGGGCTTTCCGGACGTTTCACCCGTATCGACCGCAAGAAATACGGCATTATTCCCGGTGTGACAGACCGTGATTATTACGTCAACTCGTTCCACGTAGACGTAAAAGAACCCATCAGCATCGTTGAGAAAATCAAATGCGAGGCACCGTTTCACGCCTTGACACGGGGTGGACACATCACGTATGTGGAACTGGACGGCGAAGCGCAAAAGAATGTGCGCGCCATTGCCAAGATTGTCAAAGTGATGCACGATGAAGGCATCGGCTACGGTTCTATCAACCATCCGGTAGACACATGCCATAACTGCGGATACCGAGGTGTAATCTACGACAAATGCCCCATCTGCAACAGCGAGAACATCCTCCGCATGCGCCGCATCACAGGTTATCTGACCGGGGACTTAAACAGTTGGAATTCTGCCAAACGTGCCGAAGAACGCGACCGTGTAAAACATCATTAAAAAAGTGCTCCATTACCTCTACACATATCCCGAAACCATTGTCGACGGTGAAGGCATCCGCTTTTCCATCTACCTTGCCGGATGCAGCCACCGTTGCAAAGGATGCCACAATCCTGAATCGTGGAATCCGTCAGCTGGGTTTCCTTTGACAGAAACGGCAATCAAAACAATGATTGACCAGATTAACGCCAATCCGCTGCTGGACGGCATCACATTCTCTGGAGGAGACCCTTTCTACAATCCCAAAGAATTTCTGCCGGTTATCCGGAAATTCCATGAATATACCAAACTAAATATCTGGTGTTACACCGGATACACCTACGAAACATTACTTGCCGACCCTCTCCGCCGACCAATCCTCGACTATATCGACGTATTGGTAGACGGGAAATTCGAACAGGCATTATATTCTCCCTATCTGGAATTCCGCGGCAGCAGTAACCAACGTATCTTAAAACTGAAAGATAAATTTAACATTTCACCCTAAAAAGCAACATTGAAGTTACGTTTTCATCAGGTTCATTCATCAAGGATAAATCTATCATTTCAGCTATAAAAAACAATCGTTATCGCGCACACTATTGCCGTTTCCGTACACGAATATGCTATTTACGGCATATCAGAATAAATACGAGATGATTTACATCAAGAAATATTGCATTTTTTATAATAAATCCTTTCTGTCTATTGCAGAAACACAAAAAAGCTATACCTTTGCATCGTGGTTGTGAAACCAATAAGCATTAACTAATAGGTATTAGATGACATATACAAAAACTAAAGGTATTAGATTAAGGTAAACAATTCAAAGCAAAAAGGTATTAGATTTAAGGTATTAGATGTTTTTGTTTTTTAGGTATTAGTAATAAGGTAAGTTTTCAGGAATTAGATTCAATAGGAATTAGATGAATTGCTTTGAGGTAAAAAGAGAAAGAAAGGATAACAGAAACACAAACAACTGAATGATGATGAAACAAGAACCCTATTATGGGGGTTCTTTCGGAAGTCGGCGGTATTCATAAAAAGATGAATATCGTTTTTTTTGTGTCTATTTCCGCCATACACCTGCCAGACAAATCAAGCGGAGAACAACTTTTACAAGCTGCCCTCCGCTCAACATATCAGAATCCTCTCTTTTTAGAGATAAATCTCAACGCATTATCTGAAGTTATTCGGTTGATGCCACTTGCCATCATCATCCATGGTATCGGCTACATCCCACCAAACCCTTGTACCTTGAGTGTACTGAGTCGGCTTCAACGGGTTGCGCGATTCACTGTCCGGATATTGTACACGCTTAATCAACTTCGTGTTTGGAACTTCACCGTTCGAACCGTTACCGCCCTGTACAACCAATGCATAACGCGGATAATCAGTACGGCGCAATTCAGCCCAACCTTCGTTTCCATTCGGGAATACGGCAATCCACTTTTGAGTAATAATCTGTTCCAACTGCTCTTCTTGCGAACCGCCATCGAAAGCAGCCAACCCTTGCAAGTTGTTGATGTAATCGCTGTAGTCGGCTTCCGCAATGCCGTAGTAGTCCATTGAAGCACGGATACCGTCCAGATAATAATCCTTAGCGGATTCGGTCAGAGACGAACCTGTCCAGCCACGCAAAGCGGCTTCAGCTTTCAGGAACAAGCTTTCAGAATAGCCGAACCAAACAATTTCACGAGCCAAGTTCCACCAAATCTTCGGATTCATGGCATCCGACTGCAGATTGCAACGGTTGGGTGAATAGTTTACCGTTTGTGAACTACCCAAAACAGTTGCACCATTACGTATACCACAGAAATCTGCATCAGACTCTTCGGGTACAGCTTGATTCAAATTCGCATATGCTGAAGGACGGAACCAAAGGATGTTACAACGCGGATCAAGATAACAGTTATCTTCACTAGCGTTGAACATTGTTTCGTCTACCCCACCTGCCGTATACAGATTAGCCGGCGCTTTTTGTTCAAATCCCGGAGTTGCAGTTGTAACACCCGGTTTCAAAGCCTGATTCTTATAAGCCCATTCCATTTCTTTCGGCAGCACTACGTTGGCACCCCACGAGAAGAGCAAACCGTAAATATTTTCATTACCGCCGGTAATGTATTGGCGTTTCGGAATCAGTTTCATGTTATCATCCTGGCTTGCCATCAAGCCTGACGGGTCGTTAAGAGCAGCCTCGCCTTGTTGCTTAGCTAAACTCGGATTGACGTTGGAGATACGCAACGCCAAACGCAAACGCAAGGTATTGGCAAAACGAATCCAGCTTTCCACATCACCGCCATAGCATAAATCATCTTCTCCAAAGCTAAATTGCTGAGCCGTAGGAAGAGTCGGATTATGCAAGTTGGTAATAGCCTGATCCAAAATATCGAAAATCATGCCATATACTTCTTCCTGTGAGGTATATTCTACGTTTTCTTCCGGCGGAAGCATACCTTTTACATAATACTTGATAGGAATATCGCCGTAGGTATCCGTCTGCGCCGACAGCAGGAAAGCGTAATAGATACGAGTGATATAGAATGCATTCTGATAATAGTCTCTATCACAGAACCAGAATGTCTTAATCAACTGGCTGTATTCGCTCACCGTACGGTCATCGTAGAAGTGTCTCCAACGTGCACCCGACCATCCGTCATTATACGAATACGTAGGAGCACTAGGAGGTGTGAACGAGTTATTACCCCAATAACCGGCATAGACATCGTGGGTCAAATTCGTGGTTATCTGATAATCGTTATACATTCCTTCGTAAACCAGATTGGAGAATGTTGCGCCTGCCGAACCTTCAGTGGCACGCAAGCTTTGCAACGCATTATCCGACACTTCGTAATCGATATCAATGCCATCGCCCGTACCGCCAATGACGCTCGGGTCATAAACCGGCTGATAGGGATTGGTATTCATTTCTTCAAAGTCATGACACCCGGCTAAAAGTGCCAACAGGGAGCATATCGCCACTGACTTATATGTATTGAATTTCATAAGTTACTATTTTTATGTAAGATTAAAAACCTAAACTAACTGACAAACCGAAGGTACGAGAGTACGGCAGAGCCGCATAGTCGATTGCCTGCGAGAACATTGAGGTATCGTAACCACCTTCAGGGCTGGTGCCCGGTGTATGTTTCATCAGGTAACACAAGTTACGAGCCACGAACGAAACGTTCAACGAAGTCAACGGAGTCTTTTGCAACAGTTTTGACGGGAACGAATAACCGATAGACAATTCTTTCAACTTAATGAACGAAGCGTCATACAAGAAATCTTCCGGCAACAAATTGCCATAATAGTCAGAAGCTCTAATAGCGGTGTTATTTGTAGTACCGTCTTCTTTTACACCTGGGAATACCATCATGTAGTTGTTATTCTCACCACGGTTTTCCGTACGTTTTGCCAAACCGTTACCAGTAGCTACCATTTCTGAATAAGAGAAGATGTCACCACCAAACTTCATATCGAACATAGCCGAAAGCGTAATGCCTTTGTAAGTGAAAGTCGGAGATACAGACATTGTCAGTTTCGGCTGGATGTTACCAATCGGGTTAGCTACACGTTCAGCTTCATCGGTAATGGTCATCGGCATACCGTTCGCACCGATGATGATGTTGCCATTTTCATCACGCTGATAAAGCGTACTTGCATAGATGTCACCTAATTTACCACCTTCGGTTGCACCTACCTGAATCGGGAAATTAGTATCACCTTCGAAGAACATGTATCTTACGCCTTGATCGGGTGCCAACTCATCAACTGTAGAAACGTTGTGAGCCATGTTCAAGTTCAAATCAAACGTAAAGTCTTTGGTATCTACAATGGTAGAATAAATCATCAATTCCACACCTTTATTCGAAATCAAACCGGCGTTCACCCACTGGCCACCTGACCATGGAGCTGCTGCGGGCACTTTCATAATCTGGTTCTTGGTCTTCATATAATAATAGGTGAAGTCAAAGCCTAAACGGTTGTCGAAGAACTTCATGTCCAAACCGACTTCGTAAGAAGTAGCGATTTCCGGCTTCAACTGGTCGTTCATCTTCACATTGTCACGGGTCGGAGTCAGGATGCCGTTATCAAATGAATAAGAATACGTATTGTACAATTGATAAGGGCTTGTATCCTTACCTACCTGGGCTGCAGACAAACGCAGTTTGGCAAAAGTCAACCAGCTGGGCAATTCCTTGTTCAACGAGCGGACGAAATCGGAGATAACGAAACTCAAGTTAGCAGACGGATAGAAGAAAGAGTTGTTCTGCTGAGGCAATGTAGACGACCAGTCGTTACGGGCAGTCAAGTCCAAAGCCAAGTATTCTTTCCATGCCAACTGTGCCGAACCGAATACAGAGTTTGTCGCACGTTCGTAGCCGGTTTCACCTGCCGTACGGAGCAAGTTCGCTGCATTAAACATCCAGTTGCCTTTAATCAACATATTACCTACACCGGCATTCAAGGCTTCGTATTTCTGATACATGAAGTTGGCACCCAAATTCACACCTAAACGGAAGTTGTCAGTGATTTGCTTGTCTGCCATCAACATAAATTCGGCATTCGATTCGAAGAAGTTTTCTTCCCGGCGATCCATTGCATCGTTCGTTATCATTGCCATCGAACTTTCACCATTGATACCGTCACCACCATTGGTTTCTTCGATACGGGTACGATAGTAATCGAAAGCGTATTTAGCAGAGAAATGCAGCCAATCGGTAAAATTGATTTTCGCATTGTAGTAACCGAAAGCACGCCAACGTTCGTCTTCATTACGACGTTGGTTCAATACATAATACGGGTTACGGATGCCTGCAGTCGGTCCGTACCAGTTAACATGTACATGATTGTCATCGGAATACTGGCGCAAGTCATCCAAACGTACATTGTGTGGAATACCCATCAACTGATTGATAGCACCATACGTACCATACATCGGACGATCGTTAGCTTTCGTACGCGACAAAGAAATCTTAGCGTCCATCGACAGGTATTTATTCAATTCCGTACCTGCGTTCAAGTCTACATTAATACGTTGCAGTTTCTCGTTCGGGAACATACCGTCATTATCCGATGCGCCGAATGATGCGCGATAATGTGAAGTTTCCGTACCGTTTTGGATAGATACGTTGTGTGTCTGAGAGAAGCCTGTCTCGAAATAATCTTTCAGCTTGTTTCCGTATTTAGAATAAGCGTAGGTCTGACCGTTCCACGCTTCCTTCATTGAACCATCCAATACGGGTCCCCAGCTACTAGAAGCTCCTGTCGTATACTCGGCTCCCCCATTTTCTCCTATCAGACCTTGTCCATAACGTTCCTGCATATCCAATGTCTCAGCAACCTTTGTCCACGTAAAGTTACCACTATAACGGATACCGAAACCGTCTTTCTTCGAACCTTTCTTGGTCGTTACCAAGATAACACCGTTACCGGCACGGCTACCGTAAAGGGCTGCAGCATTCGGACCTTTCAATACCGAGATACTTTCGATATCATCCGGATTGATATCCAACGAAGCACCGCCACGGTCTACACCACCATAGAACGATGCATCCGAATTACTGTTATCACTGAACGGCACACCGTCCACAATCCACAGCGGCTGGTTGTTGTCGCTCAACGAAGAGTTACCACGGATGGTAATCTTGGTAGAACCGCCCAAACCGGTAGCAGAAGTGTTCATCGACAGACCGGCAACTTTACCTTGCAAAGCACTGGTTACCGACGGGTCACCCGTACGGTTCAGTTCATCACTCTTCAGTTCCTGAACGGCGTAACCCAACATCTTCTTTTCACGCTTGATACCCAAAGCGGTAACAACCACTTCGTCCAACATTTCAGAGTCTTCTTCCATAGTCAGGTTGATGGTAGTCTTTCCGGCCTCTACCGTCATTTCTACCGTTTTATAACCGATGTAAGAGAACTGCAAGACAGAACCTACGGGAACATTTACTGTAAAGTTACCATCCCAGTCGGTAATGTTTCCGTTAGTCGTTCCTTTCTGTACAACCGACACACCAATCAACGCTTCACCTGTTGCGTCAACAACACGTCCAGTAATTTGTTGCTGTTGTTCTTCCTGCGCTGCATTCACAGCAGTAGGCGCTGTTGTAGAAGTAGATTCTTTCGACAAATAAATTACATTGTCGTCTACTACATAACTGATACCCTTCCCTGCCAATGCCTGATCAAGAACTTCTTCCACGCTGGAGCCGTTTGCCTTTACCGACTCGATCGGTGTATCGGCCAATTCGTCATCGTAAAAGAATTGATACTGGGACTGAGACTGAATCTGCTGAATCATAGTCCCCAACTGAGTATTGGTCAATGCAATATTTAATTGCGCAGACACTACCTGTGTAGGAACAGCAAATAGTGCCGAAACCAATAATGCCCGAACGAGTTTCTTCGAGCTCATGCACGAATGTTTGCTTCTCATACTTGCATTTCTAAGGTTAAACATTAATATTAAGTTGATTATCTCTTTCTCTTTTTTCTCTTTTATCTTTAAGCTATTTGGCAAAACTTATAATAATAACAACTATCTTTTATAAAACACTTAGGCAGAAAATGATTTTTTTTAATTTTCACGAACAAATAATGAACAACTGAAGCCTATGCGTCGCACACAAGCTCCGGTCTTTTCACTTTATTTATCTATTAAACAACAGGTAGAGAGTATTTCAGTACATCCTTATTAGAAACTGCCTGGATTTTCCACAAAACGTTTTTCTTGACTTGATGTATTCTTTTCGTGTGTGCTTTGAGATGAATCCAAAATAGTTTCTGAAAAATTTCAATCACTGATTTCCATCAGACGGAGCGACAAACTTAACCGCTTCCATCGATGTACGTGCATAGACATTGCCTGTCCATTCTACAGTAAGCCCATTCCATAATACTTTTGCAACTTGGTTAAATTCGCGGATATATGTACGGCTGGACTTCAGGTCGTAAAAAGCAAAGTATCCGTATTTTCCGTCCTTCACCTTATTCAAATATGCCTCATTCACCGAAACCGGTATCATTTTCCCCTTATTGTCCAATCCACTTAACGTAATGGCATAAGGTGCCTCGATAGCATTACTGATATCCTGTTGCCGGTATTCGTCAAACGCACCATAAGCTCCATATACAGCATAGTCGATCAACTCTTCCACGTTCGTCCCTACCGGCTGGTCATCATCCGTATACCAATAGATACCAAAAGTACTTTCACCTTTTGGCAATACTTCCCGGCATGCTTCCATCAGCCGGGTATAATTGGCACTTGTACATTCTGTTGCCGAACTTACCACGCCAGGCCCAGACACGGCACTTCCTTTGAACTTATTTTCAGCGTATGATGAATACTCATCATCAAAATCAAATCCATCAAAGCCGTAAATATCAGCGTACATCTTCAGTTCTTTCGCAAAAACTTTCGCACCTTCAGCACTCAAGCTGCGCATTCCAGCATCATCGTGGTTGCCCAAAATAGACAAATGGACCCTAATCCCTTTCTTCTGTAACGGACGAATGATTTCATCGGCATGTTCCAAGACAAAAGCCACCTGGTCATTGCAATGGATATATGGCATACCTTCCTCATTCAGGTTGATATTCGCTGCAAAGACGCTTACAATATCAAAAAAAGGCTTTCCGTCCGACAAGGTATATTCACCTGCATTCAGCGGACTGTCATTGTTCACCTCGATATAACACAAATTCTTGATTGTCTTTTCATATACAGGAGCGTCCAATGCCGCTACCTGGTAAATAAACACGCCATTATCCTCCGAAACAGAACCTCCTTGACCGGCAACTGCTGTAATGGCAACCGCATTCCCTTTTCCGCCTGCCGGCACATTGACAGCCACATAATCCGACCGAAGCCGCCCTGCCGGAATAGTCACGGCACCTTCGGTTGCCAACGATGCCCCTTCATAAGCCGTGTAATTTGTCCCGTTCGCCTTATTGTAAGCTTCTAAAGCTTCGTTATCTACCGCAAAAGTCACCCGTGTATCCACATTCGCAACCGTATCCAATTCGAAATACACATATCCGGCAGCCGCCTTACCATTGCGGACAGTCAATGTAGTCCCCATCTTAGCTCCAGCTGCCGACCGGACACTGCCCACGGCATCCTTTGTATTCATATTACAAGACTGCAAAGACAACACAACAAACGCCCATAACATGAACGTTTGAAACAGATTCAAGCATTTATCAGATTTTTTGTTTTCCATACCTGCTTTTTTAAGGTTACACATTCAATTTCTATTTATTTTGTTTGTCAAGTTTATCCAACAAACGGATAAAATCATATATATAACAAGTCTGCAAAGTGAAACACTTACCCTCCTCCACACTTTTTCGTTACTTTATGTGAAGCCTCCTTACCCTTACGCGTGCGCGAATATTTATTTAAAAGATATTGAATATCCGCAAACATCCCATGTAGGGGCGTATCGCATACGCCCTGAAGACATCCACGTGGATTAGTTGACGTATTCGGGCGTATGCGATACGCCCCTACAAGACAATTGGGTGAAATGCGGATATTCAAATAAAAGATTCTGTGTCCCCTGTAGTGAGAAAATGCACAATTTCATACCGCGCAAAGTATACTATCATGCGCGGTATAAATGGTTGTTATTTTTCTTCGTCTATCAACGCAGATAACTTCGTCTGATGTAAGATTAATAATCTTCCGCTTGTAAGATTAATAATCTTGCAGCCTGAAGATTAATAATCTTACAGCGGATGGACCTATATACGTTTGCCGATGCACCTATATCCGCTGGCTTCCGCAACCGGTTGCATTTCGCTATGATTCTATCCGGAAAGTGGTAACCGGTCAGCATGGGTCGAATGCTTACGAAATTTCATCAGGAAATCAGAAGCGCAAGCCTTTCAACCGTTCACGGAGCACTTTCAAGGCTTTGTACATGTGCGCTTCTACTGTACGCAAGGAAATGCCCATTACATCGGCAATATCTTTGTTTTTCATATCGTGCAGGTAACTGAGCTTGAATACTTCCCGACACTTGTCAGGAAGCTCATCAATGGCACGGTGAAGTTCCGAACGCAACTCACGATTCTCTATCCGGCTGATAACATCCGTATGGTCGGGCTGGTAGTAATCCAGCTTTTTCTGATAAAACTCCACTGCATCCGCGTTGTAGTTTTCCGCCACAGCCTTATGTTTCAGAAGATTAATAGCTTTGGTATAGACCGAACGATACAAGAATGACTGGAACTGTTCGCCTATCTCTACGGTATCCTGCCGCCGCCAGACTTCGACAAACACATCCTGAACAATATCTTCGGCATCATCCTCCCCCACCAGACGAGTTGCATAAAACAACAGACCTGCATAATAACGTCGAAATAATGCCTTATATGTTACTTCAAATTCTTCCTTCATAACCCGGATACCAAATTAAGCCCAATGCAAATGTAACTAATTGAAAGAAATGAACAAACTAAATAAGTGTTTTTCTTTAATCACTTGTTTTAATTATCAGACGCAGCCATACAAAGGCACAATGAAATCCGCCCACAATCTGGACGTTTTTTCTTTGTATCCTTTGTGTTTTGCGCCTGACACCACAAATCCAAATTCTAATTTCAAACAACTAATATTATGAGACTGAGAACCGTCCCTATTTATGCCTTAGCACTCACACTTGCAGCGTGTACCACAACCCCACAACCTTCTACGGAAGACTATACCCAATATGTAAACCCATTTATCGGAACCGACTTTACAGGCAACACTTATCCCGGAGCACAAGTGCCTTTCGGCATGGTGCAGTTAAGTCCCGACAATGGTTTGCCCGGATGGGACCGCATCGCCGGTTATTTTTATCCGGACAGCACCATAGCCGGATTCAGCCACACCCATCTTTCGGGCACAGGTGCAGGCGACCTGTACGATATATCGTTCCTGCCTGTCACCCTTCCTTACAATGAAGCAGAAGCTCCGTTGGGTATCCACTCAAAATTCTCACACCAGAACGAGAGCGCATACGCCGGCTACTATCAGGTAAAGCTGGACGACTACAACATCAACGTAGAACTGACCGCCACCGAGCGTTGCGGTATCCAACGTTATACATTCCCGAAAGCAGAGTCTGCCATCATCCTTAATCTGGCTAAATCCATGAATTGGGATGCAACACAGGAGACACACATCGAAGCTGTCGACTCGGTCACCATCCGTGGATACCGTTACTCAATCGGCTGGGCACGCAACCAGAAAGTTTATTTCTGCACCCGCTTTTCCCGCCCGTTTACCCACATGACAATCGATACCATCAACGTGCTTAGAGAAGATAAAAACTATGACACCGGACTCCGCGCCCGCTTTGACTATCCTACACAAGCAGGCGAACAGATTACCTTGGTCACTGCACTCTCAGGAGTAAGTATGGAAGGAGCCGAAAAAAACCTGCAAGCTGAAGCTCCCGACAATGACTTTGACGCCTTCCTGGCAAAAGCAAAGGAAGCATGGAACCGTGAACTGGGAAAAATCAAAATAGAGACAGACGATTCTGACACACGGACTGTATTCTACACCGCATTTTATCACAGCATGTTAGCCCCCACTATCTACAGTGATGTAGACGGAGCTTATTACGGACCTGACGGAAAGTCCCACCAAACAGACGGCTGGACAAATTACAGCACATTCTCTTTGTGGGATACCTACCGTGCGGCTCATCCGCTGTTCACCATTACCCAACCCGAACGCACCAATGACATGGTAAAATCGCTCCTTGCTTTCGGCGAACAAAACGGACGTCTGCCCGTATGGAACTTCTACGGAAGTGAAACCGACATGATGATCGGGTATCATGCGGTACCGGTCATCGTAGATGCCTACTTAAAAGGAATAGGAAACTTCGATGCTGAAAAAGCTTTGGCTTCGTGCGTAGCTACTGCCAACCTGGACGAATACCGCGGCATCGGTATCTACAAACAGAAAGGATACATCCCTTACGACATGCACGACCCATACAATAATGACGGATGGTCGCTCTCGAAAACTTTGGAATATGCTTTCGATGACTATTGCATCGCCAAAATGGCAGAAAAGATGGGCAAAAACGATATAGCCAAAGAGTTTTATACCCGTTCGCAAAACTACCGGAACGTGTACAACCCGGCAACATCTTTCATGCAATCACGCAACATGAAAGGTGAATTCATTGCCGGTTTTGATGCCGAAGATTATACCCCCAACATCTGCGAAAGCAACGGATGGCAATATTTCTGGTCTGTACAACATGATATTGAAGGACTGATAGACCTGACGGGAGGCAAAGAACGTTTTGCTCAAAAGCTGGACAGTATGTTCACCTATCACCCGACCGATACGACCGAGCTTCCCATCTTCAGCACCGGCATGATAGGGCAATATGCTCAGGGCAATGAACCCAGCCACCATGTAGCTTACCTGTACAATGCAGCAGGCGAACCGTGGAAAACCCAACAATATGCAAGCCAAATCATGCATACACTGTACACCAATACGCCAGCCGGCCTGTGCGGCAATGAAGACTGCGGACAAATGTCGGCATGGTATGTATTCAGTGCCATGGGATTCTATCCGGTAAACCCCATTTCACAAACCTATGAAATCGGAAGTCCGGTATTCCCGCGCCTGTCCATTTCTTTACCGAACGGAAAAACATTTACTGTCATAGCCCACAATGCCAGTCCTGAGAATTGCTACATCCAGTCAATCAAACTCAACGGGAAGCCTTACGACAAGAGTTATATCACACATAGCCAGATACTGGAAGGAGTTACGCTGGAAATGGAAATGGGCAATCAGCCGGGCAAGAAATGGTATTAATTCCACAGTTATCCGACAGGGAGTTAAAGGAAACTCTGAATAAAGATGAACAGTTTTTCAATGGCACACAGGCAGCGCAGACAAGCGCCGTTTGTGTGCCATTAAAGCATGATGCATATCAATCCTGCATTTTATTTGCCTTTTGTGTAAGTGTTTTTCCATCTTTAGTTGTTTTAAAGTCAAGATAAGGTTATCAAGGTATAGAAAATAGGTAAAAAGAAATGAGAGTGAATTATGAAACAATAATGCGCTTTTTCCGTGACGAATGCACGCCCGAAGAAAAACGGGCTGTAATGAAATGGGTCAATCAGTCGAAAGAACACGAAACCCTGTTTTTCAAGTGGGAAGAACTTTTCTACTTGGGACAAGAAGATGCAATACCCGACGAGACAACGCTGCGACAAGCAGAAAAGAAACTGGAAGGACGCATCGGAGAAGAACGGTCCACAATCCCGTTCTTCAGAAAAGGGATGAGATATGCAGCAGCCATTGCCGCATGTGTAGCCATAGCCGGACTGACAGTATGGTTTACACTAGGAAGACAAGAAGAACATTTGGTCACCGTTTCTACCGGAAGTGGAGAAACGCTGGCATTGGTCTTACCTGACAACAGCAAAGTATGGCTGAATGAAAATTCGACTTTGAAATATCCCGAAAAATTCGATGGGGAAAAGCGAGAGCTCCGGTTGAATGGAGAAGCATATTTCGAAGTAACCAAAAACAAGCACAAACCGTTTAAAGTGCTCAGTAAAAACATGAGCGTGCAAGTATTGGGTACCAAGTTCAACTTCAGGAGCCAAGATGAAGGGAAAAATGCAGAAGCATCGCTGATAGAAGGTGAAGTAAAAGTAGAAGGAAACCACAACGAAGGTGCAATCACTTTATCACCGGGGCAGAAAGTAGAACTGAACCTGGTGACACGACAGATGAAAGTGTCGCAAACCGATGCCATAGTAGATGCCGTTTGGCACAACAATCTGATTCCATTGGATCAGGCAAACATGTTCCGCATAGCCGACATCTTGGAAAAGCTATATGGAGTGGATATCATTCTTTCGCCCGATATAGACCGGACAGCGACTTATTCGGGTGTGTTGAAAAAGAAAGACACGATAGACGATGTTTTGAAAATCTTGCAGAATACCATCCATATCAATTACAAGATAAACCAAGGAACGGTATTCATTTCATCGGAAGAATAAAGGCAACCAGTTGAAGAGGTTTCAAACAAAAGGAAAAACAGAACGACCTGCAACTGGAAAACGATGCAGGCATATAACAATATAATAATATAATAAGGTGTATTAACTTAATTCAAACTTATAATCATATTATGAAAACAAAGCTTTCGGTGATAGCTTACTGCGCAGGAGCAGTCTTCATGTTGGCAGCGTGTGCCCCAAATGCCACAACGCCCGACTATACAGCGTATGTCAACCCTTTTATCGGTACAGGAGGACACGGACACACGTTTCCCGGACCGGTAGTACCTAATGGCATGATTCAACCCAGCCCTGATACCCGTATCGACGGATGGGATGCCTGTTCAGGATATTATTACGAAGATTCTACCCTGAACGGATTCTCGCACACCCATGTCAGCGGAACCGGATGTGCCGATTACGGCGATTTCCTGCTGATGCCTACCGTAGGCGAACAACAATACAACCCGCAAGATTATGTCAGTCAAACCTTGCCATACGCCTCTCCTTTCAGTCACGAAAACGAAACGGCTGAACCGGGATATTATTCGGTATTCCTTGACCGATACGGAGTAAAGGCTGAACTGACCGCTACCCCGCGTGCAGCACTGCACCGTTATACGTTCCCTGCATCTGAAAATGCCGGGTTCATACTTGACATGGATTATTCCATCCAATACCAGACCAACCTGGACATGCAAGTAGACGTCGTCAGCGATACGGAAATCAAAGGCAGCAAACTGACCAAATACTGGGCATTCGACCAACAGGCCAGCTTTTATGCCAAGTTCTCCAAGCCCTTTACTTACACCATTGTGCGTGACACACTGACCGATGCCAAAGGCCGGACACAACCACGATGCAAAGTCCTGCTGAAATTCAAGACTGAAAAAGACGAACCTGTCATGGTAAAAGTGGGTATCTCTGCCGTTGATACGGAAGGGGCAAAAAAGAACCTGAAAGCTGAAATCCCAGCCTGGGACTTCGACAAAGTACGCAACGATGCACGCCAGGCATGGAATGCCTACCTATCAAAGATAGATATCACCACCTCTAATGCGACCAACAAAAACATATTCTATACAGCCATGTACCACACGGCCATCAGCCCGAATCTCTTTACAGACGTAGACGGGCGTTACTTGGGAATGGACCGCGAGATACACCAAGGTGACGTGAACAAACCGGTATACACTGTATTTTCGTTATGGGACACATTCCGTGCACTTCACCCGTTACTTTCTATCATTGACCCCAAATTGAACAACGACTTTATCCGCTCGTTGATTTTGAAAAGCCAAGAAGGTGGCGTATTCCCGATGTGGGACCTGGCATCCAACTACACAGGGACAATGATTGGGTATCATGCAGCATCGCTCATAGCCGATGCCTATACCAAGGGGAATGCTGATTTTGACCTTCAGGAAGCCTACAAGGCATGCTTACGGACAGCTGAATACGACACAACAGGCATTAAATGCCCGCCTGAAGTATTGCCTTTCCTGATGCCGATGGCAAAATATTATAAAAACACCCTTGGCTATATTCCGTGTGACCGTGAGAACGAGTCGGTAGCAAAAGCATTGGAATATGCTTACGACGATTATTGTATCTCTATTCTGGCAGAAGCCGTGGGCGATTATCAAAACCAACAAAAGTATGCCAAGTTGGCAAAAGCCTATACACATTATTTCGATCCGTCTACCCGTTTCATGCGCGGTCTGGACTCGAAAGGAAACTGGCGCAGTCCGTTTAATCCAAAGGCTTCAAATCACCGGAACGATGATTACTGCGAAGGCAACGCATGGCAATGGCTGTGGTTCGTACCACAAGATATAGAAGGTTTCGTAGAGCTGATGGGAGGCAAAGAAGCATTTGTCGGCAAACTGGATTCACTGTTCAATGCCGATTCGACCATCGAAGGTGAATTAGTATCGGCCGATATCAGTGGCCTTATCGGACAATATGCACAAGGAAACGAACCGAGTCACCACGTAATTCATCTCTACAATTATGTAAACCGTCCGTGGCAGACCCAAGAACTGATAGACCGTGTCTTGAAAGAACAATATCGCAACGCTCCGGATGGCCTGTCAGGCAATGAAGACTGCGGACAGATGTCGGCATGGTACATCTTGAATTCTCTTGGATTCTACCAAGTATGTCCAGGCAAGCCTGTATATTCTATCGGCCGTCCGATATTCGATAAGGCTGTCATCAACCTGCCTGATAAAAAAGCCTTTACAATCATCACAAAAAACAATTCGGCAGACAACAAATATATCGAGAGCGCAACATTAAACGGTCAACCGTTGAACGTACCGTTCCTGAACCATAAAGACATTGCTGCCGGAGGTACGTTGGAAATCGTCATGACCAGCCAACCTACCCAATGGGGAATTTAAGAACCGATGTGCCAGCATTTAATTTGCCAATGTGCTAATTTACAAAGGGAAAGAATTAATTCTTTATTCAACCAGTAATTAGCACATTCGCAAATTGGCTGCATGAGCACCTATTCACATTTAACACATTAGCAAATAAAAAAACACGACCATGAAAAAACAATCCTTACTGATCACCTTGTTTGTCTGTCTGTTCACCATAGGACAAGCTAAAAATTATGTCGACTATGTAAGTCCACTGGTAGGTACACAATCCACGTTCGAACTCTCCACCGGAAATACCTATCCCGCCATTGCCCGTCCTTGGGGAATGAACTTTTGGACTCCTCAAACCGGAAAAATGGGAGACGGATGGCAATATACTTACACAGCTACCAAAATACGCGGTTTCAAACAGACACACCAACCCAGTCCGTGGATAAACGACTATGGACAATTTTCCATCATGCCGATGGTCAATGCCCCGATATTCGATGAAGAAAAACGTGCAAGTTGGTTCGCACACAAAGGAGAAACCGCCAAAGCCCATTATTACAAGGTATATCTGGCAGACTATGACATCGTGACGGAAATGACCCCGACCGAACGTGCCGTGATGTTCCGCTTCACCTTCCCCGAAAACAATCACTCATACATCGCAATTGATGCTTTCGACAAAGGTTCATACGTAAAAATTGACAAGGCCAACAACCGTATCCTCGGATATTCAACCCGAAACAGCGGCGGTGTACCTGCCAATTTCAAGAACTATTTTGTTATCGAGTTCGACAAACCGTTCACTTATCAGGCAACCGTAGCCGACAGCATTCTGAACGAGAACAGTACTGAACAACAAGCCGATCATGCAGGTGCCATTATTGGCTTCAGCACCCATAAAGGAGAAATTGTGCACGCACGCATCGCATCGTCCTTCATCAGCTACGAACAGGCTATGCAGAATCTGAAAGAATTGGGAAATGATTCTTTCGATGAATTGGTACAGAAAGGACAAGATGCCTGGAACAATGTATTGGGACGCATCGAAGTGGAAGGTGGCAATTTGGACCAATACCGTACTTTCTATTCTTGCTTATACCGTTCACTTCTGTTCCCCCGCAAGTTTTATGAAATCAATCCACAGGGACAAATCGTACACTATAGCCCGTATAACGGCGAAGTTTTGCCAGGATACATGTATACCGACACAGGTTTCTGGGATACATTCCGTTGCCTTTTCCCACTATTGAACCTGATGTATCCTTCAGTGAACAGAGAAATTCAAGAAGGGCTCATCAATACTTACAAGGAAAGTGGATTCTTCCCCGAATGGGCAAGCCCCGGGCACCGCGGTTGCATGGTAGGAAATAATTCGGCATCAGTACTGGCAGATGCTTACCTGAAAGGTGTGAGAGTGGAAGATGTGGAAACTCTCTACCAAGGTATCCTCTATGGAACTGAGCACGTGCATCCCGAAGTTTCCTCTACCGGACGTCAGGGATATCAATATTACAACAAACTGGGTTACGTTCCTTACGATGTGAACATCAACGAAAACGCAGCCCGTACTTTGGAATATGCATACGACGACTGGTGCATTTATCAGCTAGCCAAGGCTCTTGACCGTCCTAAAAAAGAAATCAAACTTTTTGCAGAACGTGCCATGAATTACAAGAACCTGTTCGACCCTGAAAGCAAACTGATGCGCGGGAAAAATGAAGACGGTACTTTCCAATCGCCTTTCTCACCACTGAAATGGGGAGATGCTTTCACCGAAGGCAACAGCTGGCATTACTCATGGTCTGTATTCCATGACCCACAAGGACTTATCAACCTGATGGGAGGCGATGACGTGTTCATCACAATGATGGATTCGGTATTTGCCGTACCACCTATTTATGATGACAGCTATTACGGATTCCCCATTCACGAAATCCGTGAAATGACGGTCATGAATATGGGTAATTACGCACATGGCAACCAACCTGTGCAACATATGATATACTTGTACAATTACGCCAAACAGCCATGGAAAGCTCAATACTGGCTGCGACAAGTAATGGACCGCATGTATACTCCTACTCCAGACGGCTATTGTGGTGACGAAGACAACGGACAAACCTCTGCATGGTATGTATTTACAGCACTGGGATTCTATCCCGTATGTCCAGGAACCGACCAATACGTAATGGGAGCACCCTTGTTCAAAAAAGCGACTTTACATTTCGAAAACGGCAACACATTTGTCATCAATGCTCCTGAGAACAGCAAAGAAAACTTCTACATCAAAGCCATGACTGTAAACGGGCAAAACTATACCAAGAACTATGTCACGCATTCGACTTTGCAAAACGGAGGAAACATTGACATTACAATGAGCAATACTCCCAATAAGCAAAGAGGCATTGCAGCAGAAGATGCTCCTTACTCGTTCAGCAACGAAACGAAGAAATAATGTAACCGTGTCATGAAAGAAGACAAACAAATACATACAGCACACCAGAGAAGTCCCATCACGTGGGTACCTACCGCTTACTTCGCCATGGGACTTCCCTTTGTGGTGCTCAATATGGTAACAGTACTTATGTTCAAAGGATTGGGTGTAGAAGATAAGTTGATTACATTCTGGACCTCACTCATCCTGTTGCCTTGGACATTAAAACCTCTATGGAGTCCCTTTCTGGAACTGTTCAAGACGAAAAAATTCTTTGTGGTCGCCACTCAGTTGATTACCGGTATCACCTTCGGGCTGGTGGCATTCTCGCTGAACTTGCCTCATTTCTTCAGCATCGCCATTGCCCTGCTGGCTGTTATCGCTTTCAGCGGTGCTACACATGATATTGCATGCGACGGGGTTTATATGAGCGAACTTACCCCTTCCGAACAGGCTAAATACATAGGCTGGCAAGGAGCATTTTATAACATTGCCAAAATTGTGGCCACCGGTGGACTGGTGTATCTTGCCGGATATGCCATCGAGCGTTATGGAGGCATCGGAAACGCCGACCAAGCAGCTATGCTGACAGCCAACCAGAAAGCATGGATGCTGATTATGGCGATTCTATGTGCAACAATGGTATTGCTGGGCATTTACCATATATTTATGCTTCCTAAAGGCAAGCAACGAGATACAAACGAAAAACGGACAGCCGGAGATGTGATGAAAGAGTTGGTAGCTGTTCTTGCCGATTTCTTCCGCAAGAGCCACATCGTGTATTACCTCTGTTTCATCATCTTATACCGCTTTGCCGAAGGATTCGTAATGAAAATCGTACCGCTGTTTCTCAAGGCAGACCGTGCTACTGGAGGTTTGGGACTAAGTGAAAAGGAAATCGGACTATACTATGGTGCATACGGAGCCGCAGCGTTTGTGTTAGGTTCATTGTTGGCAGGCTATTATATATCTTCACGAGGACTGAAGAAAACCTTATTTACACTGTGTTGTATCTTCAATCTGCCCTTTGTCGTGTATGCCCTGTTATCGATTTTCCAACCCGAAAGCGGATGGATTATCTGTAGCGGCATCGTGTTTGAATACTTCGGCTATGGATTCGGATTCGTAGGGTTGACACTTTTTATGATGCAACAAGTGGCACCCGGGAAACACCAAATGGCACATTACGCTTTCGCATCGGGTATCATGAACCTGGGAGTCATGTTACCAGGTATGCTGAGCGGATGGGTTTGCGAAACCTTGGGTGAATGGTTCAACAAACCGGGAGGATACGAACCCTTCTTCATTTTCGTGTTGATAGCCACCATCCCTGCTTTCCTGATTACGTATTTTGTTCCGTTCAAGTATGCACCGGACGGCTCTTTACTGAAAGGTGAAAAAGAATAATAAACAAAATAATCCCTAAAAAGAGTAATTATCAATTATCAATTAAAAGAAGACTTATGGTAGAGAAATTTCAAATGCCGTGGGAAGAACGACCGGCAGATTGCAAAGATGTGATGTGGAGATACTCGCAGAATCCCATTATCGGACGCTATGACATACCTACATCGAACAGCATTTTCAACAGTGCCGTAGTGCCTTTCGGCGACGGCTTTGCCGGAGTTTTCCGCTGCGACAACAAGGCTGTACAAATGAACATCTTTGCCGGATTCAGCAAGGACGGAATCCACTGGGACATCCAGCATGAACCAATCCAGTTCAAAGCAGGGAATACAGAAATGATTGAATCTGATTATAAATACGACCCGCGGGTAACATGGATAGAAGACCGTTACTGGATTACCTGGTGTAACGGATATCATGGACCAACCATCGGCATCGGCTATACGTTCGATTTCAAAGAATTTTATCAATGCGAGAATGCCTTCCTGCCGTTCAACCGGAACGGTGTGCTATTCCCGCAAAAAATAAACGGCAAGTATGCTATGCTAAGCCGTCCCAGTGACAATGGGCACACACCTTTTGGTGATATCTATATCAGTTACAGCCCCGATATGAAATACTGGGGAGAGCATCGTTGCGTAATGAAAGTAACTCCGTTCGAAGACAGTGCCTGGCAATGTACCAAAATAGGTGCAGGCTCGGTTCCCTTCCTCACCGAAGCGGGATGGCTGTTGTTTTATCACGGGGTCATCACCACGTGTAACGGATTCCGGTATTCGATGGGAGCAGCTATCCTCGATAAAGAAAATCCGGAAAAAGTGTTATACCGTACCCAACCATACTTGCTGGCACCCGCAGCTTCCTACGAAATGCAAGGTGACGTACCCAACGTGGTATTTCCCTGTGCCGCACTGCAAGATGGCAAACGGGTAGCCATATATTATGGGGCTGCCGATACCGTGGTAGGCATGGCTTTTGGATACATTGATGAAATCATCGCATTTGTCAAGAGCCATTCTATCGTTTAAGAGACGCGTTCTACACAGAGACACAAGGGCACAGAGCATATTCTACCAACAGCTCCCAGCCTCTGTGTCTCTGTATTCATTAAAAAACAAACCTAAAACCTAAGTCACCATGAAACATTTTCTTACTTGCCTGGCAAGCCTGTTTCTATTAAGCCCGCTTATGGGGCAAGAGCCTGCCGACTATGTAAATCCGTTTATCGGCACCACCAATTTCGGCACTTGTAACCCCGGTGCCATCTGCCCTAACGGCATGATGTCGGTTGTTCCTTTTAACGTCATGGGGTCATCCGACAATACTTACGACAAAGATGCCCGATGGTGGTCTACTCCCTACGAATACACCAACAGCTTCTTCACCGGCTTCGCGCACGTCAACCTGAGCGGCGTGGGATGTCCCGAATTGGGTTCGCTCCTGCTGATGCCTACCACAGGCAAGCTGGACGTAGACTATCATAACTATGGAAGCAAATACGAAAAAGAAAACGCCACACCGGGATACTATACCATCTCGCTCACCAAATACGATGTACTGGCAGAAGCTACCGCTACACCACGCACCGGACTTACACGTTTCACGTTCCCGAAAGGCGAAAGCCACATCCTGTTAAACTTGGGCGAAGGGCTGACCAACGAGTCCGGAGCCTATATGCGGAGAGTCAACGACCGGGAAGTGGAAGGCATGAAAGTGTTGGGTACGTTCTGCTACAACCCACAAGCAGTTTTCCCCATCTATTTCGTCATGCGTATCAGCCAGGCACCTAAAGCGACAGGCTACTGGAAAAAACAACGCCCGATGCAAGGAGTTGAAGCAGAATGGGACCCCGACCAAGGCAAATACAAACTGTATACCAAGTACAATAAAGACATAGCAGGAGACGACATCGGCGCATGGTTCACTTTCGATACGGAAGAAGGCGAACAGATAGAAGTGGCCATGGGCGTATCGTTTGTCAGCATTGAGAATGCACGCGAGAACCTGGAGAAGGAACAGCACGGACAACACTTCGACGCTATACACAACGAAGCGCGTACCCGCTGGAACGAAGACTTAGGGCGAATCAAGGTAGAAGGCGGCACCCAAGACCAGAAAACCGTATTCTATACCGCACTTTATCATGCACTGATTCATCCCAACCTGCTGCAAGACGTAAACGGAGAATATCCGCAAATGGAAGGCGACAAAATCCTCACCACGAAAGGAAACCGCTACACCGTATTCTCATTGTGGGATACTTACCGCAACCTGCACCAACTGATGACACTGGTCTATCCCGAACGCCAGATGGATATGGTACGCACCATGGTTGACATGTACAAGGAACACGGCTGGCTACCCAAATGGGAACTTTATGGAAGAGAGACCCTGACCATGGAAGGCGACCCTGCCATCCCCGTATTGGTAGACACCTGGATGAAAGGTTTGCGTGATTTCGACATCGAACTTGCCTACGAAGCCATGCGCAAGGGAGCCGACACACCGGGAAAAGACAACCTGCTCCGCCCGGACAACGACGACTATATGAAATTGGGATACGTTCCTTTACGCGAACAGTTCGACAACTCCGTATCACACGCACTGGAATATTACATCGCCGACTATTCACTTGCCACCTTGGCAAAAGCCTTGGGAAAGAAAGACGATGCCAAACTGTTCTACGCCCGCTCAATGGGATACAAACATTATTATTGCAAGGAGTTCGACACATTCCGTCCACTCTTGCCTGATGGTACCTTCTATTCACCCTTCGACCCCAAACTGGGTGCCAATTTCGAGCCTAATCCAGGCTTTCACGAAGGCAGTGCATGGAATTATACGTTTTATGTGCCTCACGATGTAATGGGATTAGCCAAACTGATGGGAGGAAAGAAAAAATTCGTCGACAAACTGCAAATGGTATTCGATGAAGGGCTATACGACCCTGCCAACGAACCGGACATCGCTTATCCATACCTGTTCAGTTACTTCAAGGGAGAAGAACGGCGCACACAGCTTTTGGTAAAAGAACTGCTTGCCAAATACTTCACCACCAAACCCGACGGTCTGCCGGGAAACGAAGATACAGGAACCATGTCGGCATGGGCTATTTTCAGTATGATGGGATTTTACCCCGACTGTCCTGGCGTACCCGAATATACGCTGACCACACCTACGTTTGACAAAATCACCATTAAGCTTGACCCCAAGTATTACGGACGTGACCAACTGGTCATCGAGCGCATAAACGAATCGGGAGATTCCGGATGGGGCTTCATCGACTACATCCGCATGGGAGACAAAAAATGCGGATACCGCATCAACCACAATGATCTGATTAATGCCGGAACGTTAACTTTCAAGGTGGAGCCAGCTGTACCATCGAAATAAAAAACTCCTGATAAAACGCTAAGAGATACGCCCGAAGTTCTATTTCCGGGTGTATCTCTCTGCTTCTTACACAACTACTAACCTTATCATCTGATAGTTTCTAAAAATTCAATTTCAATAATACGGAGATTATAATTGCCTTTGTCCACCTTTGCCCTTTTCTCCATATCATTCGCTGCACCTCCCGCTACTTCGATTATCTGTCCGAAAGCATCTTTATCTGTTGTACCTCCTTTCATACGGATGGTTATCTCATCCGAGCGTACTGGTTTGTCTACATGCAAATGGACATATCCCAAACTTTTGTCCGTATTTCCGCTCCAGACCAACTGATTGCCGGCATAAACTTCCAAAGGATAACTGCGCGAACGCCATCCGTTCAATTTCAGACAAATATCATCAATTTCCGCTTCACGTGCCAATGTATAGATAATCCATGCCGTAGCCGATTGGCCGTCGTTCACCCATTCACTCAATTCATTATCGTCATAACTGGCACAAGCTTTCTCTTGATGAGCTCCGGCTTTTACCGACACTACAGCCACATCACGTTTTGTATCCACATAACTGGGGGTAAGTGGAGTTTCCCCCTTTCTCAAGTCGCCCTTCAATGTATATTGGGGAAGATAATCACTCAATCCGCCCACCAGCGTTACCGGAAGGGTTTCCAATGCAAGTTTCGCTTCAGGAAGTCCTTCGGCACGGGCGGTCACCGTAATCTTTCCCGCTTTTGTGGTGCTGCGTAACAAAGCACGGTTGATACCACATTCTACCGGCAATTCTTTACTCAGGATATAATTTCCCGAACCTTGAGCAATACCACCCCGCCACTCGGCTTCACCTTCTAATAGAAACGATATCATACGGTTATCCAATGGGCAACGCTTACCATTCTTGTCTACCACTTCCACCTGAACCAATGCCATATCCGCACCGTCGGCACGGAATCCTTCGGGATTCTGCATAGCCGTCAGATGTAAGCGTGCCGGCTCACCTGCTGTTTCCAGTGTATAACGGCTCACCTCCTTGCCTTGTACATCATAACTCACCGCTTCCAGTTTACCCGGCTGATAAGCAACATTGTCAAAAGTGAACAGGAAATGATAATCCCGCTTTCCTTTGCCCAGCGATTTACCGTTCAGGAAAAGTTCTACCTGTTCGGCATTCGACACCACATAGACCGGTTTCACCGTATGTTCCGGATAGTTCCAATGCCCAATGATATACGTCTGATATTTATCCGTATCCACCCATCCGTTCCACATCACCTGATGAGCATAAAATGCATCCTTCGGAATACGCAACGCATCGGTCACTCCACTCCGGCGATAATTTTCGGCTCCCCGATAATGCGTATTCGAATCAGAAAAGATAATCTTCGTACCGCCACTGCTTACACGCAAACCCGTTCCCGGCCGTTCGCGCCAATAGTCGTACCAACGGCGTACAATTTCTACAGCCAACATATCCTGATTATGATTATAGTCGGAAGCAGGCTGTCCCTTGTACAACGGTCCTTCTCCTTCTTTATGGTACGGATAGCTGTATTCATCCCAATACTTGCGCAAGCCTTCATCACGACAATATTCCGTAGCCCACATCGGATGTTTCTTACTTTTGTTGATGTACAACATTTCGCCTCCATATTCCGCTTCATTGATATCCAACATTTCACGTGAACCGATGGCACGCCCTCCATAAGGGTCGAAACGGTCACGAATCGCCTTCATCTCTATCATATGCTCACGGCTGATAGATTCATTACCACATTCATAAAAAAGGATGCTCGGATTATTGCGGTTGTACACAATGGCATCACGGGCGATAAACAATGTCTCAACTCTTCTTCATGCAACAAAGCACTCTCAGGTATCAGGAAATCTTTTTTATCATAAACCGAGACATCGGCAGGAAGCGTAACGATAAACACCGACCCTCCTCCCCTACATTCCTCATAGACAACAGTTCCTTTATGTACCTGCACCAGTTCATGAACAAGATACAATCCGATTCCCATGCTATCTCCCGAAAGACTATTTTGCATATAGTGCTTGAAAAGTTGTTCACGTTTTTCTTTCGGTATTCCCACCCCTGTATCAACCACGCGGATAACAAGCTGATGAATTGTTTCATCCACCTGAACCGAAAAATCAACCTTTCCACCGGAAGGAGTATACTTAAATGCATTGGAAAGCAAATTGTAAACTATCTTGTCCAGCTTCTCTTTATCCAGAAACATCTTATAAGACGGAACAGAAGGAAGAAAACGGAAATCCATTCTTTTAGATTCAGCCACTTCCTTAAAATTCAAGTATATTTCGTGCAAAAAAGCAATGACATCTGCTTCTTCCAACGAAAGCACAGGCTTCTTTTCCTGCATTTTCCGGAATTCAAGCAACTGATTAACAAGTCGTGACATACGCCGGGCACTTTTATCCATCATACGGACAGAAGATACCATCTCTTTCGGAATCACTTTCACCTGATTCATCTTGTCCAGAGCAACCTGAATCAGCGTAAGCGGCGTACGGAATTCGTGGGATATATGGGTAAAGAACCTCAATTTGTACTCGGTCAGTTCTTTTTCCACCTTGACCTTGTTCCGCAAATCATCCATGCGACGCACGACACGCCATGCCACATACATCAGACTCCCTAGCAAGAACAAATAAATGACAAATGCCCCCCAGTACGCCAAAAAGGTGGAACAATAACAATCTCAAGTGTCGTATAATCATCGCCCCACTGTCCGAACGAATTGCATGCCTTCACATGCAACTTGTAAGTGCCAGGGGGAAGATTCTTATAAGTACCCCAAGGTAATACCGAAGGCACACTCCATCCTTTATCATACCCCTGCAACTGATAGGTAAATCGAGGCGGCACAATAGCCGAATAATCCAAAGTAGAGAAATAAACAGTAAACGAATGCTGGCTGTAATCTAACTGTACCGAAGAGGTATAAGGCAATGATTTCTCGAATAGACGCTCTGTCCCACTACTCCCGGCTGAAACACCGTTCAATCGTAGGTCAGTAAAAGTCACATACGGTATACGACGGTCAGTATTAACCCGTGAAGGATCAACCACAGTAACCCCATCATTGGAACCCATCAGGATTCTCCCGTCTGGCAAAGCTAGTGCGGAAGTCTCGTTATAAACATTCTGCAACATCTGCATCGATAAGAAATAATTCAGAAAAGTCTTCGAAGATACATCAAAACACGAAACTCCATATTCGGTGGTAATCCAAATATTCCCTTTAGAATCTTCAGCAAAAGCCTGTATCATATCGTTTACCAAGCCATCACTCACTCCGTAATGCGAAAAACGAAGCCGAGCATAATCATCACCTGGTTTGCAGATACTGAAACCGGCTCCCGCTTCAGCTATCCACAGATTACCGTTACGGTCTTGCAAAAGATGTCGGATTTCATTACTCCGTAAATTCCCGTTTTGCCTGTTATAATGATAATATGCCTGCTCATCTGCCAGCAAACGTTCGGGACGAAAAATAAACACTCCGTCGCTCGTCGCAGCCCCAATCCAGCCATTCCGGTCTTCAACCAACATACGGATACGTTTCTGTCCATAAGAATCATTGAAAAAATGCCGGAAGATATATCCTCCTTTCCCATCGGGAAGTGCCAAATCAAGCCCACCTCCAAAGGTACCGACCCACATCCGGCCCTTGCGATCCCTCAACAAAGAATAAACATCGTCAGAAGCCAAAGAAGCCGGATTATCTGCATGATGCAACCACAAACGGTTGCCGACTCTTAATCCTCCTCCCCGCATACCCTGCCACAATACACCAGCCGTATCTTCGCAAACTGAATAGACATTACTGACATATTCCTTCTCATATTTTTTCTGCGAAAACGTAGAATCGTAAAGATAAACTTTTCCGTTACGTGTAGCCATATAAATATCGCCATCAGAGAGAGATGCCAAAGTCCGTACATTATTCTTATACAAGCTTTTATCTTCACCTTGAGGTTCAGGATAAAAACAAATCTGATATTTTGTCTACCATCTTCAGGTGAGACACACCTGTATGATCGGCACCAATCCAGATACTACCCGAACGGTCTTCCATCATATATAACAACTCATCTGAAAGCAAAACAGAAGAACGTGTGTCATCTGCTTTGAAATGTGACAAATGTCCAGTATGCAAATCATATGTATAAAAACCATTTCCATAAGTGGAAATCCAAAGAATGCCACGTGAATCACGCACAACATGATAACGTTCCTTATCTATCAGCTGTACTTTTTCTTCCGGCATCAATCGGAAAGACATCACCTCACCCGTCTTTGCCTGGATATAATATAAATGTCCGGTTTTGTTGTATGCACAGTAATTTCCACAATTATCTGTTATTATCTCTGCCCCTGGAATATTCCAGGAAGCCGGTGCACGAGATAGCTCACCGGTAGCAGGTAAAAAGACAAAACTAGCATCACCCGTGAAAATCAACCATTGATTACCAATCGCTGCATTACCCGGTAAATCATATCCTGAACATACATTCGGCAATTCAGCCTTCTTTGTCGCCCGTTGCTCATCCTTTCCTATACACCATATTTCACCTTTGGCAGTAATGAAACAAACATACTCTGAAAAGCAATGTATCCGCACGAAACTGTGTGAAGAGACCATTTTTTTCAATACTTTGTTTTGCCAAACGTAAAGCCCCTCCTGTGTTCCTATCCATACACGCCCCAAACTGTCTTGCTCGATAAATGAAACTGCATTCGTATCCAATGTCCCATTTTCCAGACAAAACACGTCAGAATAGAACCTGTCATTCTTGTAGCATACGCGCCTACATCCCTTGCCACGCCCCCATAACCATACTGCATCAGACAACAAAGTAATATAAGCATATTGCTCCTTGAATGCCTCACAACCTGTATAATCAACAAAACAATCCCTTTTCAAATCATAACAACTGAAACGGTCTATGGAGGTAGAAATCCATAAAAAGCCATGATTGTCTTCACACACACTTTTTACTCTTCCGTCAGCCAATGAAGGTAATTCGCCAATACTGTCCGGCAAGAATGTCCGAAAAGTATTCCCGTCATACTGATTCAACCCATTCAATGTGCTGAACCAGATAAATCCTTTACTATCTTGATATATATATGACGAACCGTATTATTGGATAAGCCATTGGAGGTAGTCAAAGACTCAGTATGTATTGTATAAGATGGATTAGCGTGTATCCCTATGAAAATAAACATACAATATGAATACAGCAGCCCAATAAACACCTGCCTTTTTCCTAAAATAAATGTCTTCATGTCACCAATTAAATTCTATGTCTTTGACATATTAGGTTAGAAAGGAACAAAAATAAAAAAATTATACAGAAGAAGCAATTATGACAAGAAAAAGAAATGCATAATCTCAAAAAGAGAAAGGGATCCTTCCTCGGCCATCAGACCGGGGAAGGATCCCAAAACGGCGGCTACCTACTCTCCCACTGTTACGCAGTACCATCGGCGTGACGAAGCTTAACTTCTCTGTTCGGAATGGGAAGAGGT
>ERZ857521.365-NODE-365-length-71081-cov-4.393391_pt1 | contig 71081 bp, 55 predicted proteins | sample MGYA00519701_ERZ857521 | MGnify/ENA primary metagenome ERZ857521 (study PRJEB31778, sample SAMEA3449346) | human gut metagenome | biome: human gut; feature: human-associated habitat; material: faeces | place: United Kingdom | collected 2010/2012 ...
GTGGGGCGGCGCCCATGCCCTGAAGCGGGCGCGCCTCGAGGAGCAGCGGGCCGAGAACGACCGCCTGCAGGCCCGCGAGATGCTGGCCGTGGAGATCGAGCGTGCCTGGTGCGAGGTGCAGGAGGCCTATGCTCAGATTGCGCTGGCCCGACGCTCGGTGGCCTCATCCACCGAGAACCTGCGGCAGAACCGGGATTTCTATGCGGCGGGGACCTCCTCGCTGACCGAGTTGCTCGATGCCGAGACGCTCTATGCGCGCAGCCGCGACGAGATGACGTCGGCCTGCGCCGCCTACCGCACCTCGCTGGCCCGCTACATGCGGGTCACGGGGCGCTGACCCGTCGCTACTGGAGCAGCGAATGGGCGGCCAGGAAATCGAAGAAGGCCTGGCGGTATCCCTCCGAAATCGGGATGTGCTCCTTGCCGAAGACGATGCGGTTGCGTTCGATCGTGCGGATCTTCGACGGCTGGACGATGTACGAGCGGTGGACGCGGATGAAGCGGTCGGCGGGGAGTTGCTCCTCGAGTGTCTTGAGGCTGGTGAGCGAAAGGACGGGGTGCGGCTCCTCGTCGGTGTGGATCTTCACGTAGTCCTTGAGCCCCTCGATGTAGAGGATCCGGTCGAAGTCGATCTGCCGCAGGCGGTACTCGGTCCGGACGAAGATGCTCCTCGGCGCGGCTGCGGGTGCCGGCTGCGGTGCCGTTGCGGCCGCCTGGGCCCGATCCTGCATCTCGAACCATGCGAGAGCCTTTTGGGAGGCGGCCAGGAAATCGGCGTAGCTGATCGGCTTGAGCAGGTAGTCCAGGGCATTGACCCGGAACCCCTCGACGGCATAGCGGTCGAAGGCCGTCGTGAAGATCACGCGGGTAGCCGGCGGCAGCATCCGCGTGAGGTCCATGCCGTTCAGTTCGGGCATCTGGATGTCGCAGTAGAGCAGCTCCACCGGATGTTCGTGCAGCGCTTCGAAGGCTGCCGTCCCGCTTCCGAACGAGCCTTCGAGCTGCAGAAACGGCGTCCGCCGGACGTAGGACTCCATCAGTTCCACGGCCAGCGGTTCGTCGTCGATGACGGCACAGCGCAACTTTCTGTTCATTTTTCCTTAAGTTTGATGCACAGCAGGGCCTGATAGTCGGCCTCGCCCGAGAGTCCGTATTCGAAGGTATGGCGTTCCGGATAGATCATCCGGAGCCGTTTGGCCAGGTTCTGAAGTCCGATTCCCGAGCCGCTGCGGTCCGATTCGGCCTTCGGGAAGTAGCTGTTCTTGATCTTGCAGACCAGCTGGTCGCCGATCTCGTGGATGTCGATGGTGATGTACGACGGCTTTTCGTTGCTCACGCCGTGTTTAAAGGCGTTTTCCACGAGCGAGATGAACAGCAGCGGCGCCACGGGTGTCTGCGACGGCTCGTCTGGCAGCGAGACAAAGAGCCGGACGTGGCGCGGCAGGCGGATGCGCATCAGTTCGATGTAGTCGCGCAGGAAGTTGATCTCGGCGCTCAGGGGCACGGCCGGGTGGCTGCTGTCGTAGAGCACGTAACGAAGCATCCGGCTCAGGTCGTGGACCGCCTGCTGGGCTCGCGAGGTGTCGATCTGTATGAGTGAGTAGATGTTGTTGAGCGTATTGAACAGAAAATGCGGGTTCAACTGGCTCTTGAGATTCTGCAGTTCGGCCTCGGTATGGCTGTGTTCAAGTCGCTGCCTGGCCGTTTCGGCTTTGTACCAGCTTCCCGTCATCCGGATGGCCACGCTTACGGCTACGACAAGCAGGTAGAGGATGGCGTTTCCGGCGAAGAAGCGTACGGCATGCTGCCACGGGAGTTCCGGCCTGTGCATACCGATCAGGTCGGGCGGGGGCAGGATGTAACGGAAGAACAGGTGCAGCAGGGCGATCACGGCGGCGACCAGCAAGAGGTTGCAGCCCAGGAACCGGCCCGGATGGCGCGTGAAGAGATGCCGTTCGATGAGCCGGAAATAGTTCGTGTAGAAGACCACCATGAACGAGAGAGTCACCAGCAGGAAGCGCACGTACTCCGGGCCCTGCATCAGCGGGCGGTTGGGTGCCGTGACGAAGAGCGGGATGCCCAGGATCACGGCCCATGCCGTGATGTGGACCAGATACCCCGTATATTTCGATTGCAGGATGTTCATCTTACCGCAAAGTTACGGAATTGTTGCGACTATTCATAACGGATCGCCTCGATCGGATCGAGCATGGCGGCCTTCTGTGCGGGATACCATCCGAAGAAGACACCCGTGAGGGTGCAGACCGCGAACGAGAGGAAGACGCTCCACGGCTGGATGTAGATCGGGAAGGCGGCGACGTGATTGACGACGAGGGCCGCGCCGATACCCAGCAGCACGCCGATCAGTCCGCCCGTTACGCTGATGAGGATCGACTCGATGAGGAACTGTGCCAGAATGTCGCGCCCCTTGGCGCCGATCGACATGCGCAGTCCGATCTCGCGGGTGCGCTCGGTGACCGACACGTACATGATGTTCATGATGCCGATGCCGCCCACGAGCAGCGAGATGCCCGCCACGGCGGCCAGCAGCACCGTCATCATGTCGGTCGTCGAGGTCATCATCGACGAGAGCTCCTGCTGCGAGCGGATCGAGAAGTCGTCCTCGTCGCTCTCCTTCAGGCGGTGGTTCGTGCGCAGGATCTCCGTGATCTCGTCGATCGCCCGGTCGGTATAGCCTTCGGTCAGCGCCGAACAGACGATCTCCTGCAGGTGGGTGATGGCCAGGATCCGCTTCTGCACCGTGGTGTAGGGGGCGATGATCAGGTCGTCCTGGTCCATGCCCATGCTGTTGTAGCCCTTGCTTTCGAGCAGCCCCACGATGCGGAAGGGAATCGTGCCGAAGCGGATCACTTTCCCGACGGGAGAGTTCCCGTCGGTGAAGAGCTCGTCGGCAACCGTTTGGCCGATGAGACAGACCTTCGCGGCGGTGCGTATGTCCTGTTCGGAGAAGGTGTCTCCTTCGGCCACCTTGTAGCGCCGGATCTCCAGATAGTCGGTGTTCACGCCATAGATCGTCGTCGGGGTGTTGTTGGCCCCGTAGATGGCCTGTCCCGAACTGTTCACCATCGGCGAGACGTGGTTCACGTAGCGCGTCTCGTTGCTGATGTCCTCCAGATCCTGCAGCTTGAGCGACTCCATGTCGTCGGCGTCGAGGCGGACGCCGCCCTGCATGTCGCCGCCCGGGCGGATCATGATCATGTTCGATCCCATCTCGCTGATTTCGGCCTGGATGCTCCGTTTCGAACCCTGTCCGATGGCGAGCATCGTGATGACCGACGCCACGCCGATGATGATGCCGAGCATCGTCAGGAATCCGCGCAGCTTGTTGTTGCTCAGTGCCTTGACGGCAATTTTGAAAAGATTCGCGAAGTTCATGGATCAATCGTCGGTTTTGGGCAGCCGGGCAAGTGCCTCGGCTGCGCTCAGAATGTGGTCGTTACGGACGTCGTCCGTGATGCGCCCGTCGCGGAGCGTGATGTTGCGGCTGCTGTAGCGTGCGATCTCCGGATTGTGGGTCACGAAGATGATCGTGCGCCCCGCGGCGTGGAGTTGTTGGAAGAGCACCAGCACCTCGAAACTCGTGCGGGTGTCGAGGTTTCCCGTCGCCTCGTCGGCCAGGATCACCGCCGGGTCGTTCACCAGGGCGCGGGCAATGGCCACGCGCTGCATTTGTCCTCCCGACATCTGGTTGCTCTTGTGAAGTAACCTGTCGCCCAGACCGACGGCGCGAAGTGCCTCCACGGCCCGGCGGTAACGTTCCGATGCCGTACAGGAGGAGTTGTACATGAGCGGCAGTTCGACATTCTCGATCGCCGTGGTCTTGGGCAACAGGTTGTAGTTCTGAAAGACGAATCCGATCTTGCGGTTGCGCAGCGTCGCCCGCTGGTTCTTGTCCATCGTGCGGACGGCTACGCCGTCGAGGTAGTATTCGCCCGAGGTCGGTGTATCGAGGCAGCCGAGCGTGTTCAGCAGGGTCGATTTCCCCGATCCGGAGGTTCCCATGATGGTGACGAACTCTCCTTCGCAGATCGTGAACGAAACGCCGCGCAGGGCGTGTACCGTCTCGTCGCCGACCCGAAAATCCCGCCGGATCTCATCCAGCCTGATGACCTCTTTGTTCATGATTCCTCTGTTTTTTTAGTGTGTGGCTGTTCCCGCAGTCCCCTCCGGACTGTCGGTCCGGGGCCTTTGCTGCGGCTATTTCTTTTTCTTGTCGCCTCCCGGGGGCGAGGGCATGAAGGGGCTGCGTTCGGCCGTTGCCGCTGCGGGGGCGGCCGCTGCCGCCGTCAGCTCAGCGACGACCTGCTCGCCGTCCACAAGTCCGTCGATGATCTCGGTCAGTTCGCCGCTCGCCGCACCCGTTGTGACGTAACGCGGAGTCAGCGTGTCGCCGTTCTTCACCCAGAGCTCGCGCTTGCCCGGTTCCGAACCGCCTTCGGCGGCTACGGTCACACCCAGTTCGGCCAGCAGCCCGGCATCGGGGACGAAGCGGAGTGCCTTGGTCGGCACGGCCAGTGCGTTCTCCTTCTCGAGCGTGTAGATCGTGACATTGGCCGTCAGCCCCGGTTTGAGCTTCAGGTCGGGGTTGTAGGCCGAGATCACCACTTCGTAGGTCACGACGCTCGATTCGGTCGTCGCCTCGAGGCGTACCTGCTGTACGGTGCCCTCGAACGTGTCGTCGGGGTAGGCATCGACCGTGAACTCCACGCGCTGCCCGTCCCGGACTTCGCCGATGTCGGCCTCGTCCACATCGGCCACGACCTGCATCTGCGTCAGGTCCTGCGCGATGGTGAAGAGCGTCGGGGTTTCGAAGCTGGCTGCCACGGTCTGGCCCTCCTCCACGGCCCGGCTGATGACCACGCCGTCGATGGGCGAGGTGATGGTCGCATAGTCCAGATTCCGTTTCACCTTGACGATGGCTGCCTGGGCCTGTTCGTAGGCGTTGCGCGACTTTTCGTACAGGTAGAAGGCTTCGTCGTATTCGGCGTCGCTGACCAGCTCCTTTTCATGGAGGGTCCGGGTTCGCGCGTAGTTCTTGGTCTGGTATTCATATTCGGTCTTGCAGCTGGCCAGTTCGGCCTCCGACTGCTCCAGTTCGGCCTGGAGCGTCACCTTGTCCATCTCGGCGATCAACTGTCCGGCGTGCACCACGTCGTTGTAGTCCACGTAGAGCTTGTCGATGATGCCCGACACCTGCGTACCGACATCCACCTCCGTGACCGGCTCCACCGTACCGGTGGCCATGACCGAATTCCGGATCGTGATGCGGCTCGTCGCGGCCGTCTCGAGCGTGATCCCGTCCTGCTTCGGCGTGCGCAGCAGCAGCCACGCCCCGCCGACCACCACCACGGCGGCCACCGCCGTGATAAGCACCTTTTTCCGTTTCATCGTCTATTGCGTTTTTTAATAATTGGCTTCCGTGTCGCGACCCTGATAGATGTTCAGCAGTTCGATGTTCAGCAGGGCCATGTATTTGGCCTGCAACACCTCCTGACGGGCCGCCGTCAGTTCGTTCTGGGCCGTGAGCACCTCGACGGTGTTTTTCATGCCCACGGCGAACTGCTCGCTCGTGAGTTCGTAACTCTGTTGTGCGTAGCGCTCCTTCTCGGCAGCGGCGACATACTGCGACTGTGCCGATACGGCATCGAGATAGGCCCCCTCGACCTCCTCGAGCAGCGTCTTCTTCAGATCGAGCCACGTGAGGCGGCTGTTCTCGGCGGCCAGCCGGGCCTTGTTCACCGCCGTGCGGTTCTTGCGGTTCGAGAAGATCGGGATGCTCAGCGTCAGCCCCACGTTCTCGTTGAAGCGGTTCCAGATCTGCGAGCCGCTTTCGTAGCTGCCGCCCGACATGTGGCCGGTTCCGATCCCGGCCGTGAGCGAGAGCGACGGCAGGAATCCCGACTTCGCCTCGCGGATCTCCAGCTCGGCCGCCTCGACCGAAAGTTCGCCGCGTGCGATCTCCGGCATGGCCCCGAGTGCCGTCTCGTAGATCTCGGTCTTCTCCGGAAGCTGTGCGAGGAACGCCTGCTCCCCGACCGTAGGGGCCACCAGCTCGATCCGGTCCGTGATGTCGAGCTCGAGCAGCTGCTTGAGCCGGAGCTTGTAGTTGTCGAGCGACGTGAGGGCAACGACGACCTGGTAGCGGTCGCTTGCATACTGGCTCTCGAACTGGGCGAAATCGACCTTGCTGATCGACCCGGCATGCCACATCTGCTCGGCGCGGTCGCGCTGGGCCTTCGATGCTTCGGCCGTACTGCGGTTCACCGTGACCGACTCCATGGCATAGAGGCACTGCATGTAGGCTTCGACGATCGCGATGCGGATGTCGTTGGCGGTCTCCTCGACCGAGAGTTCGTCGATGCGGTTCTGCACCTCCTGCCGCTTGACCGCCGTGCGGAGTTTTCCGCCGTTGTAGAGTGTCATGCCGGCCTCGATGCCGTAGGTGCCCGTGTAGCTGTTGCGGTCGGTGGCCTGGGACGAAGGGTAGTTCGTGTATCCCTGTGAGGTCGATGCGGTCAGCGAGGGGAAGAGTGCCGCACGGGCCTCCTTCGTGTCTTCGACTCCCGAGAGCATCTCGTTGCGGCTCTGTCGCAGCTCGATGTTGTTTTCCAATGCATGGTCGAGGCATTCGCGGAGTGTCCAGACCTTCGTGGTATCCTGCGCTGCGGCCATCTGCCAGCCCAGCAGGGCGATGAATCCGATGAGCAGTTTGCGTTTCATTTCGTTCGGTTTTGACGCAAAGCTACCCACTCCCGCGTGCACGTCCAATTGAAATAGACCAGCAGGGCGATTGTATCGACGAACGGGGTGATTTTCCGGATCGGATTTCGGGCGGACTGCCGGTTCTCTGCCGTTGCGGCCCGCAGCAGTTGCAGTGCCTGGAGGGAGTCAGGATGAAAAAGTGCGGGCCGGCCAACAGCCGGTCCGCATCCTTGTTTCTGTTGTGGAGAGAGGTTACGGCTGGCTTGGACACACTGATTCTGGCTGTCAAGAAACGCTATGGATTTATCATATTTTCCGTATTTTTATAAATGCGACCTCGGCCTTGATCTCGGACGGCAATAGACTTTTTTTCAAAAAAATCGCATTTGTCGTATAGTTTTTCGGGCTGTTGTCTGTCTAATAGGTAAACGAAGTGAAGATGAACACAAAAGAACAACGATTTTCCAAACTGGTCAAGGAGCATGAACAGACCATATACGCTGTCTGCTATATGTTTTCCCGTGATGCCGATGATGTGGATGATCTGCATCAGGAGATTCTTCTACGGCTATGGCAGGGATACGACGGGTTTGAGGGTCGTAGTGATATAAAAACATGGATCTACCGCGTGGCGCTGAACTACTGTATCAACTTCAGCAACAAGCGTAAACGCGAGAAGACAAAACATACGGAAACGAGGAAGCCGGAATCCTCTGACAGCGACCTCGAAAAACGAATGCAGATCAAACAGCTCTATCAGCGAATCAATAAGTTGGGACTTGTCGATCGAAGCGTCATCTTGTTGTGGCTCGAAGGCCTGAGTTATGAGGAGATAGGCGCAATCCTAGGTATCTCGGTCAAGAATGTCTCCTTCAAGTTGGTGCGCATCAAGGAGCGACTCAAAAAAGACTAACGCCTAAAAAGAAAGTATGAATATGGAACGCAACCCAGGACAAGAACTTGAAGCGCTGAGAGCCGATTACAACGCACTCAAAGCACAGATGAAGCAACAGGAGCGTTTGAACGAACGTTTTTTCAAAGCAGCACGTCTTCGTCCGGCACAAGCCGTGAGCAAGGGGATTCGGAATCGCATGATACTCGATGTATTGACCTTGCCCACAATTTGGATTATCTGTATCACTACCCACTGGCCGCTGCTGTTCGGTGTGTTGGTATCGCTGTGGACGTTGATCGATCTCGTTGCCACAATCTGGATCAACCGCAAATTGGGCATGGACCATCTGCTTGATGGCGATACGCGTACAGTCACTTACGCTATAACCTCCTATCGTCGCTTTTACCGCCGTGCCTTGGCCGTCAGTATCATTCCCTGCATTGCGATGATCTCATATATCTTCATCGAACTTCTCGCCCGCATCGATAACTCGGCCAACCGCAACCTAATCATCGCAATCGGTATTGCATACACACTCATTGCGGTCATTATTACATTGTGGCAATATCGTCGCCACGCTAAAGCCTGCGATGATCTGCTCAACGAGTTCGAAGAGTAGCGCACATCGTGCAGAACCGCGCGGGGCAAAATAAACTCTTTCCCGGAGAAACTGTAGTTTACCGGCAGCCGTGTGGAATGTAGCCCTTGAAAAAGATCTTTTGCAAAAAAACAGCATACTGCAGAGTCTTATCTGTGAGGTTCTGCAGCATGCTGTCTTTGTCGGTAGTTTGTTTCCGCTACCATTGACTTGGTTTATTCCATCATCCTGGCAATGCTTTCGGTCGGACTGTACTGTCGTCTATCAACATAGACCAGGAAAGAGGGGTGATGAATGGACAAACAGCTATACGGTTAGACGTGTGACCAAAACAAAATAAGGATGTTACTCATCGTAACATCCTTACCATCTGGCGGAGAGAAGGGGATTCGAACCCCTGAAACCCTTTTGGGGTTTACTCGCTTTCCAGGCGGGCCAGTTCAACCACTCCTGCATCTCTCCCGATTGCGGGGACAAAAGTAATAATTATTTTCTTAAGTTGCCGCATGTCGTTGGTGAAAAGTGCGCTTTTTTGTCCCTGCGGCGTGTGTAAATCCCCCAAGTTTCGTATCTTTGGACAATAACCCGAATAACCGGACGCAAGCCATGAAGAAAATCCTGCTTTCGGCGGTGCTCGCTTCGGCAGCACTCGCCGTGTCGGCCCAGGAGCTGACGGAAAACGACCTGAACGAGATCCGCCGTTCGTTTGTCAGGGACCCGCAGACCATCGCGCTGCAGAACATCCTCACCAACGAGGCGAACCTCAAGAAGCTGGCCCTGAACCGCGCACTGCAGGGCCGTACGGACCACTATTTCAAATACCGCGTAGCGGTGAAGGGCATCACCGACCAGAAACAGTCGGGGCGTTGCTGGATGTTCACCTCGATGAATGTGCTGCGACCCGCGGTGATCGAACGTCTCGGTGTGGCCGATTTCGACTTCTCGCACAACTTCTGCTATTTCTGGGACCTCTTCGAGAAGAGCAACCTTTTCCTGGAGAATGTCCTTGCGACGGCCGACCGGCCGATGACCGACCGCGACGTGGAGTTCTTCTTCAAGTCGCCTGTGGATGACGGCGGTGTGTGGAACCTCTTCTACAACGTGGCCGGGAAGTACGGCGTGGTTCCCCGCGAGGTCATGCCCGAGACGGCCCATTCGAACAACACGTCGCAGATGCGCACGGTGCTCAAGGAACTGTTGCGCCGCGGCGGCTGCGAGCTGCGTGATTTGGCGGCCCGGGGAGTCGGAGCCGACCGGCTGGCCGAGGCCAAGCGCGGGATTCTGAAGGAGGTCTACCGCGTGCTGGCGCTCTGCCTCGGCGAACCGCCGACGGAGTTCGAGTGGCGTTACGAGACCACCTCGGGCGAGGTCCGTACGCTGCGTACCACGCCGCTCGAGTTCTACCGCAGCTGCATCCCGGACGATTACGATCCCCGCTCCTATGTGATGATCATGAACGACCCGACGCGCGAGTACTACAAGGTCTACGAGATCAGCAACTACCGCAATACGGTCGAGGGTATCAACTGGGTCTATCTCAACCTGCCGAACGACGTGATCAAACGGGCGGCCATCGCCTCGATCAAGGCCGGTGAGGCGATGTATGCTTCGTGCGACGTCAAGCAGTATGATTCGGCTTCGGGGGTCTGCGATCCCGGGATGTTCGACTACGCTTCGCTCTTCGGCGTACGCCTCGACATGGACAAGAAGGCCCGGATTCTGACGCGGCAGAGCGGTTCGGCACATGCCATGGCCCTCATCGCCGTAGATACCGACGAGAACGACGTACCGCTCAAGTGGCAGTTCGAGAACAGTTGGGGCCCCGATGCTGGCCACAAGGGATACATGACCTTCACCGATGCGTGGTTCGACGAGTACATGTTCCGGATCGTGATCAACCGCCGCTATTTGGACGAGCGTTCCCGGAAGGCGGCAGACAGCCGTCCGGAACAGCTTCCGGCCTGGGATTACATGTTCTGATTCCGATTTTGACATCTGAAGCGGGCCGGCAGGAAGTGCCGGCCCGCTTTTGTTTGGATGCCGGTCGGGCAGGGTGGGGTGGATTCGCGGCCGTTTTGCGTTCCGTATCTCCTCCAGAACGACGCGATATTGACTTATTGCCAGTTGCCCGGTCAGAGGTTGTTGGTCGGACCGTTCAGGACCGACCGGGGGATGCCGTATGTCTGGAACTCCATGCGGCGGCGTGCTGTGCGGCCTGTCGTCTCCGCTCTAGACGGAAAGAGGGCAGACCGTCGTCGGGTCTGCCCTCTTCGTTGTTCCGCTCCTCCGCGATTAGAGGAAGCGTCCGAAGTCGGCCGGAGTTGCCTCGGACCGGACTACCGGAGCATTCCGAACCTCGTCCGGAATAGTGGTCTTCGTGTAGACGCTCACCTCGGCGGTCGAAGTTTCGCTGGTGGTCGTCAGTTTGTCGCCGTTCACCTCGTAGGTGTAGTTCGACCCCCAGTTTACACCGTCGTTGTAACGGCCCGTGAGCAGGTTCTCTGTTGCGCTGTAGTTACCGGTGAAGCAGACGAATGCCGACGTCTGGTACTTCTGGAAGAGGTTGAACGTTCCGTCCGATTTCAGCTCCATGTAGATATCGAAATCGGTCGGCGTCTCTCCGTTCCAGGTGGTCAGGTGCCATTCGCCCACAACGCTCGGGGCGACCGTCGGACCGTCGTCTTCCGAGCATCCGACAAAGAATACGAGCAGCGTGGCTGCGAGCAGGAGATAAATATACTTTTTCATTGATCGTTTATGCGCTATAGTTTGTTATAACCAACCGCCATTCTCGGCGCCCGTTTCGCGGGCGATGATGGCGAACTCCTTGGAGATCTCGATACCTCCCATGATCGTCTCCGAACCCGGGCGCGTGCCGCCACCGACGGCGCTCACCTTGATGCGGGCGACTCCCGGCTTCGTGCACTTGATCATCAGCTGGCCGTTGTACATCTTCGGAGCCGAGGTGATCCCGAGCTTGTCCATGTCCTCTTTCGACATTTCGACATCCAGATAGGTCAGGTCCTGGGCCGAGCCGCCAAAGTGCTTGGTCAGGGTGATGAGCTCGAGTTTGTTGGTCGAAACCTTCAGGCACGGCGTACCCTCGATCTGCATGAGCAGCTGGTAGGCGTCCGTGAGACCCGTACCCATCTTGCCGCGGTAGTCCTCCAGGGTGATCTTGGCTCCCGTGGACTTGGTACCCTCGAAACGCGAGTCGATCTCGTTTACAGCCGTCAGGAGCATCGAAATGAACTCGTCACGCGTGTAGTGCTTTCCCTTGCTCAAGGCGTAGGAGAGACCCAGCGCCGCAACACCCGACATGTGGGGGCAGGCCATCGACGTTCCCTGCATGTAGCCATAGTCCGAACCGGTCAGTTCCGAGCAGGTCGTGGAAAGTACGCCGGCGCGTTCGCCGCCCGAGAAGCCGACGATCTCACCGCCGGGAGCTGCAATGTTGCAACCCTGACCGTAGCAGGTGTAGTAGGCCGGCAGGCAGTCGGGGCCGATCGACGTTACCGAGATGCACTTGCTGTAGCCGCCCGGGAAGTTCGAGATATTCTTCGACTCGTTTCCGGCCGAGTAGATGGCCAGACCGCCGTCCATGGCTGCACAGTTGTTCTGTGCCATGAAGTAGCGAAGTGCCTCGATCTCCAGCGGCGAGTTCTCTTCGTATTGACGGTCGGAGGTGAAGTTGGCCGAAGTACCGTACGAGCACTGGAGAATCGATGCTCCGTGGTCGGCTGCATACTTGATGGCCCGGCTGATAATCTCGTCCGACGGGTTGGACACACCCGAGAATACCTGGCACGACATCAGGCGTACGCCGTCGCCGTTGCCCGTACCGCCGGCCACGCCGGCTACGCCGATACCGTTGTTGTTCACGGCGGCGACGGTTCCGGCCACGTGTGTACCATGGCTCGAGTCGCCGTCTATCTGACCGTTGGGCAGTTTCTCCAGCTTGTCCCACGTAATCGGGCCATCATCGGCAAAGTTGTAGCCGTGGATGTCCTGATAACCGTACTCCTCGCTGGGCTCGGGGTTGGTCCACATGTTGGCCGCCAGGTCGGGGTGCGTGTACTTCACACCCTCGTCCACGATAGCCACGATGACCTGATTGTTGCCGCCCGTGAGTTTCCATGCATCGGCCACATTGATATCGGCTCCTGCAACGGCTTCGGTTGCGATGGCTTGGTCGGCATTGTTGATGTAGTGCCACTGCCAGAAGAGGTTCGGGTCGTTGAAGTCCGACGTCACCATACCACGGGTCTGACCGTGGGGGGCATCCTGGAACGGATAGACCTTGCCGTCATATGTTTTCTTGCGCTCCAGACTGAACTGGATCTTTGAAATCTCGGCTACTCCGGCCAGCATGCGTGCGGCTTCGTCGAGATCCTGCTCCTTGTCGAACTCGAGGATATACCACTTGTGGAGCCCTGCCTCACGGGTGCGCGCCTCCTTCTTGCCTACGGGGAAAACGCGTTCGATCGAGGTAACGTGGATGGCTGCGAGAATCTCGTCCAGCGATTCGATACCCGAGCGGGTCATTGCCGAGCGGGTTGCCGCATAGCGGCTTGCGGCCTGCTCGAGTGCGGGGATCGCCTCGTCGTTGAATTTTGCAATCAGCTTGCCTTTGAATGCGTTTTCGGAGCTGTTGCATATTTTGGCCTCGGCAATCGTTGCGGCCTGGTCCACTGCATCGGGCGACTCCTGGAACGGGTCGGAGGTGCAGGCTGCAAGCATCAAGGTTGCGAGAATCAGAAATTTCTTGGTGTTCTGCATATTTGTTTTCATTGTATGGTCGGCATATCTTTTTCGGAGGAAGGGGAGAGATCGGCTTTATGCCGAAACGCCGGTCTCTCCCTCCGTTTTTTTGCTTGCGTCCGTTACTTGGCGCGAACCGCCGTCTTGACCAGACCGTTGTCCGCAGCTGCAGTCTGGGCGATACCCCGGACTACGGAGGTCTTCACCTCGGCCTTCTTCAGCGACGGTGCCGAAGCCGGCATCGGATCCGAAGCGAGGTTTACGGGCAGGGCCGGCAGAATCGTCTCGAGGTGGCCCGGAGTTCCGCTGAACTGCGGCAGTTCAACGAAGTTGCCCGGCTTGAAGCCTTCGAGCAGCGACCGCCGGATCTCGGCCACGCGCTGTACGGCAGCTCCCGGGATGCCTCCCATATCCTTACTCTCGTCCACAAGCATCATGTCATACATCAGCGAAACAATGGTGCTCGTCGTACCCGTGAAGAAGAAGGTGAAATTAATTCCCTGCTGCTGTTGGAAGATCGGTGACGGAACGCAGTAGAGGTATCCGTCTGCAACGGCGCCCATAAACATGCACTGTCCGAAATAAACACCGGCAAGGTCATCGGGAGCAAATCCCAGAACCGTCTCTTTGTTGTTGTAGATACCTGTGGTCAGTGTTTGGTCTGTCATCAGTTCCAGAGCTCCAACATAGCCTTTGTAGTAGTTCTGGTTGGGCATGTAAATGCCGACAAGCTCACCGCCCGACTCGAACTTAATACCCGAGAGGCCCGTGATGCCTACGGCCTTCATGCCCAGTCCTGCCGAGGCTTCTTCATGCTCGCGCATCGTCACCTGTCCGATCTTGTGGCGGACGAGGTTCTGCTGCTGCGAGGCATCGATGGCGTAGTAGTTCCACTTCGTGGAGATCAGCTCCTCGAAGGTCGGCTGCTCGTCTTCGGACAGGAAGTCGGCATACGTGAAGGTTTCCAGACCCGGGTTGAACGTACCCGTCGTGCGGTAGGTCTCTTCCAGAATCTTGGTGATGTATCCGTTGTTGGCGCGCAGCAGCAGGGTGTACTCACTGTTGCCGTTCAGACCCGTGAGCATGAAGCTCAGACCTCCGTTGTTGAGCGACTCGATCTGTTCGCTGGTGAAAGCCTTGCCCAGCGAATTGAGCAGTTCGTTCTTGTCCACGTCCTTGATCTTGTCGGAGCGGAACAGTCCATAGGTCACCGATTCGATCTCTTCGCCGTAGGCGTAGAACTTGGCCGAATTGTCCGGCGTGATGCCCTGGCCGGCAAACTCGTTCGTAGCCTCGAGCCCCATGGTGAGGATCACCGGCTTCTCGTCTCCCTTGGCGATGAAGCCGAACGAGACGAAGGCATAGGTGCGCATCGTACCCTCCTCGTCATAGACACATCCTACAAGCGTGTATTTGCCCGTCTTCAGATTCTCGATGCGGATGGTGCTCGATTCGGTGATCTCCCCGTCGAACGTATCCGGATTCTCCTTGTTGGCATCCATGTCCTGAGCCTTCAGGTTGGCCTGGCCATCGTCCATGGCTCCCTCGAAGATCGCATACTTCATCGTACGGACGTCGGCTGCCATCGTGGCGCTGACTTCAACTATGCCGTCGGCCGGTTCGCTCTTCGAAAGCGTTACAGTGTAGTCGGGAACCACGACACCCGGCAGCAGGATGCGGAGCATGCCCGCACGGTTGCCGTAGTAGAATGCGCCGGATGCGCTCGAGAACTCGAGCATGACGCTCTGTACGGGGAAGGTGATGACGCCGTCTACCAGCGTGCCATACTGGCCGGTGGACTCATCCATCGAGAAGTTCTCGGCCACGTTCGATGCGATGCGGATTTCGCCGTCGGACGAGTTGAGCGTCAGACCGGTAGACTGGTAGGGAATGTAGACCTTCTGGGGATCGCGTGCATCGACGATCGTATAGACGTCGCGGCCTTCGAAGGCTACCGATGCGCCGCCGGCCAGTGCCGTAATCAGATCATTGCCGTATACCTTCATGCGGTAGTAGCCCGGAATGTCCGTACGCTGGTAGATCTCCATTTCGATTTCCGGATAGGGGTTGAAGCCGGAGGTGTTGAGCGAGTAGAGGTTGCTGATGACCTCATCGCGCCATTTGCCCTTGGTGGCCGTGCCGTCTTCGCTTTTCACCAGTTCCCATCCGGCGCGGATCACCGAGAACGAGAGTCCGGTGTCCTTCGGACCGTAGAGCGAGATGTAGTGCGGATCCTCGATGCGGATGTCGCACGTGTAGGTCGTACCCTCGGCAGCCTTGTCGAACGTCACCTTGAACTCGGTCTCCGATTCTCCGGGACCGAACACGATCGGATCGATTTCAAAAATGCCCTCCTCGCTCGTCGTGATGACGACGGGGACCGTGATGGCCTCGGTGAGCTTCGTACGGCGCACCTTGTAGGTGACTTCCGCCTTTTCCGAGGGATCGACCTCGACCTCCGTCGGGGAGGTCTGGGTCGGGAAATAGACGCCGTAGTTGTCCGGGTCCTCTTCGGATCCGGGCGTGTAGGTCGGGGCGTCCGAGCATCCGGCGAGTGCAAAGGTCGCCAGCAATGCCCAAATGATATATTTGAATGTCTTCACAGTAATCTGTTTTAGATGTTATTTAATCGATGTTCCGGTCCATTATCCCTTCCACGGCTCGATGAGGCCCGACGGATCGGGATTGTTCTGGGTGGCGATGATCGGGTTGTTCTGCGTTTCGCCGCGCGTGATGACGATGTTCCAGTAGGGAGCGCGTCCCTCGACGTTCAGACGATAAGAAGCCGGAGCATTGGTACCTACATAACCGCGCTTGCTCGACATGTTCAGACGCTTCATGTCGTACATGACGATACCCTCGCCCCAGAACTCGATGCGCTTCTGAAGCATAAGCTCATTGACGAAGCTCTCGAGCGTCGAGGACTTGGCCGTGCAGTCGTATACGGCGCCGTTCATCATGCGGTAGTTGGTCATGAACTCGTTGAGCAGTTTGATGCCTCCCGGCAGGTCTCCGCCCTGTGCCGTAGCCTCGGCCTCGATGAAGTACATCTCCTCGACGCGCATGCAGCAGTGGTCGGCGGCTCCGCCCACCTTGTAGTCCTTGTAGTTACCCTGAGCCGGGCGGAACTTGATGTTGGCGTAGTCGGCAAGGCCCTGAGCGAAATAGGTCTCGCTGTCCTCGCGGCAGCTCTTGTAGGCATACGAGCTGCGGTCCGGATCCAGCCACGAGTGGCGGCGGAAGTCGCGCGTGTCGATGCTGTTGTAGAGGTTGCGGTTGATGCCGCGGCCTGCGTGATAGGGAGCCCAGTCGTTCTCGCAGCTCATGTGCACCGTGTAGCAGAAGAGGTTCGAGACGCTCTCGCTCGGGAGGGCCAGAGCCCAGATCCAGGCGTTGTTCGAGTTGGCGTTGTTGAAACCGTTGGTCGGGTCCTCCCACTGCTCCTGCGTCAGCGGCGTGCAGGCGCTTGCGGTGATGGCCTTGCGGGCATATTCGGCAGCCTTCTTGTAGGCTTCAGCATCGTTCTTTGCCGTACCGCGCTCCAGGTAGGCACGGGCCTTCATACCGTAGATGAGCGGCAGGCTGATGGTGTACTTGTCCGAAGGCGTGAAGGTCGAGAGCAGCTCCTCGGCCGTGTCGAGGTCGGGGAAGATGATCGTGTCGTAGATGTCGTCCACCTTGGCGCGGGGATTGTTCTTGGCCTCGGCTTCGGTTGTCGAGGGCAGGACGATGGGCACGCCGAGCCCCAGCAGGTTGTCTGCCTTGGTTACCGTATTCTCCTTGAACTCGTACAGGCGTACCAGATCGAAGTAGAACATGGCCCGGTAGGCGTAGGCAAAGCCCAGGTAGGAACGCTCCGTGGCGTCGAGAGCCGAGAGATCCGATGCGTCGATCAGGTTGATCACGTTGTTGGCCATCATGATCCACGTATAGTAGTTGTCCCAAGTGAGGGCTCCTACCGCGTAATCTGCACCGAGTGCGTCGTTCGTACCCCACTGTCCGAACCAGTCGTAGCCGATGTTGCCCGTTACGACCAGGTCACCGGTCATCGATTCCGTAGCGATGTGGATGGCCGGGAGCGAGAAGTCCCAGGCAGCGCCCTGCTGTGCATAGCCCGTCGAACCGGCCTGTACGAGGGCGGCCGGGATACCGCGGACCTGCGTCTCGAGGGACACCTGATCCTCCGTAGCTACATCCGTGGGTGTGGCTTCTTTGATGCAGCTGTTGAGCAGTAAGGTCATTGCAACTGCCGCAGCCGATATTTTCAATATGTTTTTCATTGCGTAATTTCCGGTTTAAGCGTTAGAACTGAATGTTGATGCCGCCCGAAATCGTACGAACCGGCGAATAGGTTGCCTGAGACGTAGCTCCCGAGTAGGAGTAGCGGGGATCGAATCCTTGACGCTTGGACCAATAGTAGACGTTCTCGCAGGCGAGGTAGATACGCACCCGATCGACACCGAACTTCTGGGTGATCTTCGAAGGCAGCGTATATCCGAAGTTGATGTTCTGCAGGTTGAGGTAGCTGGCGTCCATCAGGAAACGATCCGACTGGGCGTTCTGGTTCTGGTCCTCGTACTGCAGACGCGGAATGTTCGACGTCGAGTTCTCGGGGGTCCAGGCGTTCAGGATGTCCTTGTGCCAGTTCATACCCGTCGATTTGTTGGCGGGCGAGTACATGGCAGCCGCATATCCCGAGTCATAGGCCAGACCGCCGATCTGGTAGGTGAATGCCACGCTCAGGTCGAAGCCGTAGAAGTTCAGCGAGGTGCCGAAACCACCGTAGAGATCCGGAATAGGATCGCCGCAGAGGTAGTCGGTAGCCTTGGCGAACTCGGTGGTCGTCACACGGCGCCCCGTGAGGTTGCCCTCCGAGTCGGTCTCGTCCATGTACCACATCGACTTACCCTCGTCCGAAACACCTGCATATTTTTTCATGTAGAAGGTGTACATCGGCAGGCCCTCGCCGTAGAAGGTCGTGCCGCTGACGTAACCCTCGTATCCCTCGACCACCTTGTTGCGGCGCTCGGCCGGGAGCATCGTGATGCGGTTGCGCAGGTGGGTCATGTTGAGGTTGATGTCCCACTGCAGCTTTTCGCGGCGGATCGGGGTGTAGTTGAGTTCGATTTCAATACCGCTGTTGTGCATGTCACCCACGTTGGCGTAGTACGACGAGTAACCCATCGAGGGCGGTACGGGGAACGAGAGCAGCATGTCGGTGGTTTTGCGGAGGAAGTACTCGACACCACCGGAGATCATGCCCTGCAGCAGGCTGAACTCGATACCGGCGTTGAAGTTGGTATTGGTCTCCCAGGTGATGTCCTCGGCACCCTTGGCGTTGAATACCGTCGAAACCTCGCCGTTGGCGTTCTCGATCGTGTAGGTGTTCGTGTAGCGGAAGTTACCGATGTTGTCGTTACCCTGCGAACCGATCGAGGCCTTCAGCTTCAGGTTGTCGAGCCAGCTCTGGGTATTGGCCATGAAGTCCTCGCGCGTAATGATCCATGCGCCGCCGAGCGACCAGAAGTTACCCCAGCGGTGGTCGGGATGGAAGCGCGACGAAGCGTCGCGGCGGAACGATGCCGAGAAGAAGTATTTGCTTGCGTAGTCGTACATCACGCGGGCGAAGTAACCCTCGTTGTTGTACTCCGTGCGATAGGACGATGCGCTCTGCTTGTCGATGATGGCACCTGCCAGCTCATCGTTGTCCTCGGTGAGCATGTGGCTCTTGCTGGCCGAGAGCGCATAGGTGTTGGCATTGTAGTATTCGTGACCGACCATCACATTGACGTTGTGCTGGCCAATCTGCTTCGTGTAGTTCAGAATCTGCTGCGTGTTGAACTCCAGCTGGCGCGAGTGGCCTTTCGAGAGCAGACCTTCCTCGCTGGCGAACTGTCCGAAGTAGGGGTTCTTGATCACCGTCGAGCGGGTTTCATCGAGCGTGACACCCGCATTGAACGTGAACTTGAAGTCCTTCAGGAACGAGATGTCGAAGAAGGCCGTTCCGTTGAAGGCGTTTCCTTCGGAAGCCTGCGTGTTGAGGCGCGACTCCGAGAGGGCGTTGCTGTTGGTGAAGATCGAGCGCTCCATGCCGGCGTTCTGGCCGTAGTCGTAGAGCTTGATGCCGTCTTCGTTGTAGAGTATGTTGCCGTTTCCGTCGCGGATATAGAGCGGATAGATCGGGCCGATGGTCGTCGTGTAGGCGAAGACGTTGCCCGAGCTGCCGCTCGAACCGTCGTCGTCGATCTGATTGTAGTGGAAGCGGGCGTAGGTGGCGTTGGCTCCCATCTTGAGCCAGTCTTTTGCCTGGTAGTCGAGTTTCAGACGGGTCGTGAAGCGATCCATGTCCGAATTGTAGGCGATACCTTCGTTGTTGAGGTATCCGAACGAAGCATAGACCGAAGTTTTGTCACCCGATCCGGCTATGCTGATGTTGTACTCCTGACGCAGCGACGTGCGGAATGCGGCGTCGGTCCAGTCGTCGGGGCGTACGTAGTATTCCTGGCCTTCGTATACGAGGCGGCGTCCGAGCGTCGCCTGCGGATTGACCTTGCCGTTGATGCCGATGAACTCCTGTCCTTCGGGAACGGTGTAGACCATGTAGCCCAGACCGCCGTCGTTGGCCGAGCCGGTGAGGTTCTGGTTGGCCTTCAGGTGCGCTTCCATGGCGCTCATGCCCGAGTCGAGGTAATAGTTCTTCAGGGCATTGTAGTGCGTTTCATAGAACTGCGCGGGATTGGTGATATACTCGTAGTCCTTGACGGCGCGCGAGTTTACTCCCCATTTGGCATCGACCGTGATGATGGCGTCCTTCGACTTGGCCTTCTTGGTCGTGATCATCACGACGCCGTTGGCACCGCGGGCACCGTAAAGTGCATTCGAGGCGGCGTCCTTGAGCACGGTCATCGACTCGATGTCGTTCGGGTTGAGGTTGTTCAGGTCTCCCGAGTAGGGCATGCCGTCCACGATCCACAGCGGGCTGTTGCCGGCGTTGAGCGAGCTGAAACCGCGGATGCGGATGTCGGGGGCAGCACCGGGCTGGCCCGACGAGTTCGTCAGCTGCACACCGGCGACCTTACCGGCCAGCGCCTGGGCAACGTTCGACTGTTGCGATTTGGCGATGTCGTCCGATTTGATCACGGTAGCCGATCCGGTAAAGGCCTCTTTCTTGGCCGTACCGAATGCGACGACGATGACGTCGTCGATGGACTGGGTGTCCTCCTTGAGGGTGATGTCGATTCTGGATTTGCCGGCTACCGCGATCTGCTGCGGTTGATAGCCGATGAAAGAGACGAGGAGAGTGGCATCCGAGGGAGCCGTGATAGAGTAGCTGCCATCAGCGTTCGAGGTCGTACCCGTGGTCGATCCTTCGACCAGGATGGTGGCACCTGCAACCGGATTTCCGGTGTGGTCCTTGACCGTTCCGGTTACCTGGAGCTGCTGCGCAAAGGCCGAGAGGCAGGCGCCCAGCATAACCGTTAGTGTAATGAGGAGTTTTCTTACCATAAAAAATTTGAGTTTTACACGAATATGTGTGCCGGGGATCGGTCGGTGGCGGTCGACCCTCGGGTGAGTGGGCCAAAATCCCCCGTTTCGGGCCCGGTATTACGCCCTGTTACCGGGCCCGATTCAGAGGATTCGGTGGCCGCCGGCCTACCGATTCAGCGATTAATAGTCTTCGTCTGTGAGGTCGTTGGGTTTCGTCCCCGAGTACTTCGTGGCGGGGCCTTCCCACTCTACGACAAGTGTATTGGATGTACCTTCTTTGGCGAATCCTTTGTCGATCAAGTCTTTAAACCGGAAGGTAATCTTCCAGTTCTTATCCACCTTCTCGATCTGGATGGAGCCTTCCTCTGGGCATCTTTTCATCCATGAGTTGTTATACCCATATCCGAGGGAGTATAAACTGAGATTGCGGTTGTTGAACTGGAAATTCCATTTGAAAGTATCTCCAGTTTCTTTCAGATTCGGGATGTTATAGGATGTTTCCTGATCCGGAATAACCAAAACCGGGGTGCCAGTCGTATTGTCGACTCCACCATTTTGCTCCGTGTTGGCATTAACAAAGTAGAATATGTACGACGGGGAAGTTTCGCCCATGTCGGAATAGTTGGGATCATGGCGCATTTGTAGTTCCGTAATATCCCAATCAAGGTCGGTCGGAGAGCCGTCTTCTTTGGTGATGGTGATGTGCGGGTGGAACGGTTTGACAGGAGTCATGTCTGTCTCTTCAGACGTGGTCGTCAGTACTCCGCTCCATTCGCTTTCAAGTGTTACGCCATCCTTGTATTCGACAACAAGTTTCAGGTAGGTCATGTTACCTTCCTGGCGGGTTGTAAGCGTTCCGTTCACCTCTGCATATGTGCTGTTGTCCCAGATTCGATATTCTAAATAGTCGAAAATTTGAATTTGGGCAAGAGGTTTATGGAAGATAGGATCTTTTTCCGACAGATCTATTGAACTTTCTTTGAGCTGGGTATCCGTCAGACTTATTGATGCTGCATAGTTCCCCTCCATGAGATTGGCAGGAGCCTCTGCATCTACCATGCCGAATGTCAGAATATTGGTCGATCCTTTCTTGTAGACAAATACCTTGGCAAGAGCGGCCTCTTCAGGGGTCTCGCCCTTGGTTACCTTGATGTAGTTCTGGCTTTCGAATCCGAACGTAAAGGCGCCCGAGTAGGCGGCGCGCAGGTGGTTGTCACCCTCCTCTGCGTCGATTGCGAGGGTCAGTACGTTGTTCTTGACCTCGATGTTCAGCGAACCCGTCGTGTTCTCGGTGTTCTGGAAGGCACCGTACTTGACCGAAACCTGTGCAGGATCTACCGTCGAGAGATCGAACGTCGTCTCCGTAGCCTCGGCTGCCAGCGTCACCGTCAGTCCGTTCAGACCGTCCTGCGGTTCCGTGACATCGGCCTCGTTGTAGAAGTAATAGGTCGTGGCACCGGTCGCTGCGTTGGTCCACTTCAATACGCTGCCGATCGTGAGGGCCTCACCATTAAGCTCGTACTGGTTGTTCAACTCGGGGAGTTTTGCCTCGGAGCAGGTGTTTTCATAACGAGCCAACAGCGTTTTGCCCGATTCCATCTCTACCTCGACATAGAGGTTCAGACGCGACGTTTCGCTGAGGTAGTCGGCCGAGAGCTTGACCGATTTCACATCCTTCATCGTAGCCTCCTTTACCGAAATGTCCTTGTAGGAGATTTCGAACGTGTCGGATTCCGTATTGACCGTTCCTTTCGGGTTGCGGACCATGACACGGAGGTAGTCGTTGGCTTCGCTCATGCCGTCCATGTCGGCAATGCCTGCCGTCGGGGAGAGGTAGAACGTGTAGAGATCGGTGTCCTCGACCTCGAAGATGGCCGACTTGATGTCGATGGGGGTGCCTCCGTCGTATTCGATCTGGTCTACCAGTTGAACCGGCGGGGGGGTAGGTCCGCCCTTGTCATCGTCGTCGGAGCAGGAAGCAAGACTCCCGGCTGCGAACAAAACTGCCCATGTCAAGACGCGTAGTCTCGACCAATAGCTCGTTTTCATAGGTTTAAAATTTATTGATGAGAAAAGAGCGCGGGTGCGGGTGTGCACCCGCGCTCTTTTGGTGAATATCCGTAAGGCTTTACTGGAACTTTACCTGTCCAAACGGCTCCATCGGAAGAGGCTGCAGACCTTTAAGTTCGCTGGCAGTCGGGATTCTGTTCTTCGTCTGCTGCGAAACGGTCGAGGTCTTCTCGGCGCGCGTCGAGCCGAACTCCTTGCCTGAAGAAACTACCGGAGTATCCGTAGTACCGAGTACGACCGGACCGGTCCACGTACCCGTGATGCTGTGGTGCAGAACATCTTCGCCGTCGATGATGAAGGTGAAGTAGTTGTCGCCGCCTTCAGCCTTTTCGATCGTCACGGTACCGGTATAGAGGCTGGCATATCCCTTCATCGAAGGAATGTTCAGCGGGCCGTCCGTTACGAATACCGGATCCTTCATGTGGGAGGGATATCCGTTACCGATTGCGTTGCCGATGAACAACCAACGGGTACCGATGTGATCGACCTCCTGAGCTCCGCGGAGGCAGACTCCGGGCCACATCTGTGCCGGATAGCGGTTCGGCGAGATATTGTAGGTTCCCGGGGTGATCTTGTCGTCGTCGCCCGGATTTACGAGCAGGTCGAGACGGATGATGTCACCCTCGACGAGTTTGCCGGGATCGTTGTATTCCGGATCCGGAACATAGGTACCCGTGGCCATACCGAGCTCAATGAACTGGTAGCCGCAGGGCTCCGGTGCGGGCGGAACGAAGGAGGTAATGTCGTTGATGTCACGGTAACCCAGGCCACCGATGTAGATCTGCGTCTGCGGGAAGCAGCGGGCCGGTTCATTTGCAGCAGTCAGGTAGCTCAGATCGAGCTCCAGGTCCTCGGTCAGCGTCGAGGATCCATCGTCCTCCTTGTCGTCCGACGAGTCCGTAAGCGTTACGGAACCTTCGTAGGAGCCGGTGACTTTGTAGCCGGTAACCGTTTCGAGGTCGTAGTCGATCTTGTATTTTCCGGCGTCGGCCTCTGCGATGGTGATCGTACCGTCCGTGCAGTAGCCGTACAGACCGCTGTCCGATACGCCGTCATCATAGAAGACGTAAGTTCCGATCGGAAGTACCATACCCATGATCTCAAGCTCATTGGGGCTCATCCACGTCCCCTTCTTGTAGGTCGTGCTGACCTCGTAAGTTCCCGGCTCAAGTCTCATCTCCTTTTTCGGATCGGCCCATTTCGTGCAGAAGATGCCGAGCGAAACCTGGTAGTAGGGGGGAACTCTGTTTTCGCGGTTCTCGTCATCGATCGTGATGAGCGTAAGACCACCGCCCGTACCGAACAGGTCTCCCATATAGGTGCCTTCGGCGTATGCTGCCTTGTGCTCGACATCCTCCATGAGCTGTGTGAGCTTGGGCAACTTCGTGCCGTTGCCGATGCGCAGGTCGCCTTCAAACGTGACGGCATGGTCCACACCTTCATTGTCTATGAAGGTGGTCGAAATTTTGGTGGTATTGCCCTCGCGCGAGATGGTTACGTCGCTCGATACGTGCATCGTCGTATAGGCCGAGCCATCGAAGTAGACAACGAAGCTGTTGGTGTCAAAATACGTGTGATCACCGAATTTGTTGCTCTCGGTGAAGGTGCCCGAGGGATAGGTCTTCCACTCGTCGCCGCTGTCGAGATAGCAGTCGAGGATCATGGCGTATCCGGGCTCTTTGAGGGCGATGTTCGTGCCCTGGGTTACGAAATCCACATTGGCGACACCGAGGAGATAGTTGTTCGTTCCCGAAGTGGTCTGGCCTCTCCAGTATCCGAACATCGGCTTGTCCATCTTGAGAGCATCGCCCTGCTCGGCCTCGCTCTTGTAGAAGATGCACAGCCCGTTGTATTCGGCCTTCAGCGTTTCGCCGGAGGTCATGGCGGCATCGAGCGACAACTTGACCGTCGTCTGCGAGGTCAGCAACAGCGAGAGAGCGCTGTTCTGGACGTTGGCTGCGGTCTCGGAGGAAATCTTTACGTTATTGTAAACAAGCGAGTTGTCCTTCCCTGTCAGGTCGATATCACCCGTGGGCGTGTTTGTCGCGATCAGGATGTAGTCGTCAGCCAGAAGCATGGCGTCGAGGTCGATCAGGCCTTCGGTCGGGGAGATGTAGAACGTGTAGATGCCGCTTGCATCGTCTTTCGTATAGACTACCGAACCGATCGGGGTAGTCTCGTTGTTGTACGAGAACTCGTTCTCGAGGGCGGTCTTTTTCGGACCTCCTCCATCGTCGTCAGACGAGCACGACGTCAATGAGTGGCTGCAGATTCCCATGACGGAGAACAGCATGCACAGTGAATAGAGTTTTTTCATAAAGTAAAGGATTTGGAGCGGCCGGTAAGGCCGGGGTTTTCTGGGGTTTTGCGCCGTATCGGGTGGACGAACGGCGTCGTTGTTTTCTCCTGGCACCTCGGAGAAAAGTCTCGCTTTTTGGGTGAAAAAAAAGAAGCGTGGTGCCGATGTTTACTTTAACAGTGAGGTTCTGGAATACCTTGGAGATAAAATAAGCAACAGCCCACGCCTATCCCTGGAAAACGGGTATGACGTAAGAAGTTGGCCGCTTATCCTCTCTCCAATTGAATTTTCCAGATTCCACTGTGAGAATAAACTTACACTTCCGTGTTCAATATGTCGTCCAACAAATATAGAAAACATCTGCGGAAAATGCAAGTCGCGGACCTCTTTTTTGGGCTGTTGCGGGTGTAAAATTCGATAAAAAGTTTGTGAAAATCAATATTGAAGTTTAATTAAGTATTTTCGAAAATGGCCTTTTTGTCCTTTTTTTTGTTCTGGGTACAATTGTTTGATCGGGTTATCTCCCTGATTTTTTTTGTCTTGTCCTAGTTTGGGTCGGTTGTTCCGTTCAGTAAAATTTGACCGTTGAAATTTCTTGACCGTAAGGCGCGATCCCTTCTTCAGGTTCTCTTCTCAAGAATTGAAACCGAAGGCCGTTATTGGTGCTTGAGCCTGGTTATATGATGTGTTTGTCTTATATTATATATAAAGGTATAATTAAAATGAATGCATGTTTCATATGTGTGCTTGAATGCATGTTTTTATTGTGAGAGTTTAATGATTGGTTGTGTTTCGTATTGCGAATATGCCGTTTTTGTGTATCTAGTCCGTAAAATTACATTGATATTTGATGTATTTATTTGATATATAGAGAAAAAAGTGTTTGATTGAAGTGCGTGTATTTGTGCTGTAAGCAAGTGTTTAATATGGTAAATCATGTTTATAATAGATGTTCTATTATTTGATCGCTTGCAGGTATTGTTGGATTTGTAAATTTATTGAAAGCCTAATATTGAGCCCACCATTGGGCAATGGAAGTGATTTCGCTTTTGACCGCGGGGCGCTCGACAACGACCAGCTGGCACGGGTCGAGCGGGCGAGTCTCCAGCAGGGAAGGATCGTCGTTGGCGGATCCCATCCGGGCGATATTCCGATAGACGGGACGCTGGCCGTCTCGGGTCATGCCTATACACTGATGCATCCGTGACGGTAGGGAGGCGCTTTCGGTTCGGAAGGGACGGCATCGGCAGGCAATTGCCTGCCGATGCCTTTTTGGAAGGAATGGTTTGTGTTTGGGAATGACATTTACGGGAGGACCTGCCATTGCATGGCTTACAATGCGGGATTCTCCTTTGCTCCCTTGTGCGATCTCTGTTTAAGAAATCGCATGAGACGGGAACTTCTTGATTTTTAGACGAAGACCGTGTCATTTTGGTCGTAAATGCTTCCAAATTGTTACTTATGCCTTCCGTTTGCTTTTTCCGGACCTCCGGTTGTTGTTGCATTGGGGTGAAACAACCGTGAAAATAAGATTTTAAAACGGCTGTTTTTGTTTGTCTGTCAGACGAATAGGCATTGCGTGATGGTTTGATGCAAGAAAAAAACCTCTCTTTTTGTTTATTCGACGAATTTATCTATTTTTGCGACTAAATAGTGTGGTTTCTTAAACAGAAATAATAAACATTCGCAACTGTAGGTTTGCAGACAAGCCCGAAGCGAAGCAAGGTATTCGCAATTTTCACGAATACCTTATGTGTAATTCTTAATTCACTGAATGTCAGCGTGTTCTGATGTTGCGCTGGCAAGGCCTCGGATTGCCCGGATGCGATGCGGATTCCTGGATAAACGATATTGGAATGAATACGCAGGGCACTAACTGGACTTGGTCTGACTCGGTCTCCGAGCAGATCCGCACGAGAAAAAACAACCATGCGGTAAGGTGGTATGTGCTGGTGCTGCCGGTCTCTTCAAAAGGATATTACAGGGGCAACCCGGCCAAAGGACTCCAGACCGAGCTGGCTCGGCGCATCCGTGTCGGCGAGCAGCCGTTCGAATATTTTGCTCCGTCGTACGTCGCCGTCTGCGAAAAAAAGGGCGAACTGGTCCGCACGCAGCATCCGTTGCTGTACAATTACGTCTTCGTATACGCCTCGGAAGCAGAGATCTATCGTTTGAAACGATTTCTTCCCCAATACAGTTTCCTGCCCCGGGTCCGTGACGGACGTGGCGGGTATTATCCCTACTTGTCGGACGAGGAGATGGCCAATCTGAAATGGGTTGCCGAATCCTATTGCGATGAACTGCCGGTCTATACACCCGAACCGAACCGGCTGATGAAAGGGGATCGGGTGCGCATCACCGAGGGGCAGTTCAAGGGAGTGGAGGCAAGCGTCATCATCCAGCCCGGAGGCGGACGGAAAGACATCATGGTCTGTGTGGAGAACTGCATGTATGTACCGCTGCTCAGTGTGGAGCCCGGCCAGTACGAGGTGGTTGCGTTGAACTCGGACAACCGCCATGTCTACACGCGTCTGAACGGCGACCGGCTTCCGGCGGGACTTCATGAAGCGCTGAAGCGTTACCATTCGCCCGAAGGGGTGACGGACGCGGATCGGGAGTTGGCCCGGGAGACGCTGCGGCAATACGGTAGTCTGCAGTTGGAGAGTGACGTCATGCGTTGCAAACTTTACTCGATGCTGCTTCCGGCCTATGCGATTCTTGGAGAGAAGGAGGAGTTCGACCGTCTGGTAGGTACGATTCGCAGTATCCTGCCGCTGATCCGTGCCGAACAGTCGCGTGCGTTGTTGCTGGTTACGCTCTATGGTTGCACGAACAGTTGCATCTGCCGGGATCATGCGCATGGCGCCGTCGATCCGTGGCGTGAGGAGCGGAATCCGAAAAAGTGCAAGTTGCAACTCATCCGGCGTCTTGACGATTACGATTGTTGGTTGGGACATGGCCTGTATGTCGGACGGTCTGCCTCCTCGGAACCGCAACATTGTGAATCCGTGTCGGCGAGCCGTTGAGCCGGCAGTTGTCGTACCGGCTGTCCGTTTTCCGCTTGCAATCGTCTCTTTCGATTGTTTCCATCAAACAAATATCCCCAAGTATGTTGTATTTTATCACCTCTCTGATTGCGGTTTTGGGCGTTTGCTGGATCCATCCGCGATTGGTCGCCATTGCCCTCGACAAAAACATCGTGGATAATCCCGATGCCCGGAAACTCCAACGCAAGCCGGTCCCCGTTCTTGGCGGTATCGCCGTGTTTTTCGGAACGGTGATCGGACTGGGGTGCGCCGGTATTGCCTGCGACTGTTCGGATCTGTTCATCGTGGTGGTCGCCATGATGATCATGCTCTATACCGGGACGCTCGATGACATCCTCGACCTCTCCCCGGCGCTGCGCTTTTTGGTGGAGATTGGCACCGTCCTGCTGCTGGTCTTCGTCGGAGGCTACACACTGGATGATTTCCACGGACTGTGGGGACTCGGTCAAATTCCCCGTGAAGTCGCCATCCCGCTGACGGTCTTTGCCGCCGTGGGCATCATCAATGCCATCAACCTGATCGACGGCGTGGACGGACTTTCGTCGGGTTACTGCATCATGGCGGGCATCCAGTTCGGGGTGATGTTCTGGTTGGCCGACGATCCGGTCATGGCCATTCTGGCAGCCGTATCCGCAGGATCGCTCATTCCGTTTTTCTTTCACAATGTCTTTGGCAAGACATCGAAGATGTTCATCGGGGACGGCGGTACGCTCGTGATGGGCATCATCATGTCGGTATTCGTCATGCGGCTGCTGCAGCACGACGCTCAATACATGATGCATGCCCAGGAGAATCTTGGGCTTGTGGCCTTTACGCTGGCGGTGCTGTCGGTTCCGGTCTTCGATACGCTGCGTGTGATGACGGCCCGCATCCTGAAGGGCAAGTCCCCGTTTCATCCCGACAAGACGCACCTGCACCACATGTTCATCCGCCTGGGATGCTCCCATGCCGCCACGACGCTTGCAATCCTGATGCTCAATGCCTTCGTGGTCCTGTGCGGATGGATCAGCTACAAGGCCGGTTGTTCGATCGATACGCAGCTTTACATTATTCTGGCCCTTGGCCTGCTGATCACATTCGGTCTCTATAACTTCATGGAGCGGCAGATCCGTCGCAAAACCCGTTTTCTGCATCTGCTGCATCGGATCGGCTACCGCACGCATCTGAACCGTACGGGTATCTTTTTCTGGCTGCAGAAAGCCGTTTATCGTATTTAGGCATTCTTTATTGGTATATGTTGGTATCCAACATGGCAATAGAGTTTGTGAATAAACCGTCTTCGGATGTTTGACTGCATGCATCTTTGTTTCATTCCCTGTTTTGAATCCGTTTATTGCCTGAAGGACAGGAGCATGCCGAGTGTCGTGGCCCAAAGGGATGTTGTCGGGACAAAAGGATATGCTTGGACTTCACGCTTTTCGGAAGGAGTCCGTGGAGCCTTGCTGCTGATTTTCATCGGAGGGTCTGTTTGGAATGTCCTCCACGGGTTGTGGTGCCTTGATCAGATCCTGGGTAGGGTGTGCGATGTAAAGTTTAACATCGATCGGTTGTTGGCGCTTTGATTGCGATAGACTCTTATATCATAGAAAATTAGATCCATTCAAAGCGTATTTTGTCCATATCTCACCGTATTGGTGTTGTATGCACCTCGATCGAATCTTTTGACTTGAGGAGAGAATTAGGCCAGGGGCGAATCGGTTGTTAATTGAAATATAAATCAATTCAAAATTATAAATCATGAAAGGTATTGTACTCGCAGGTGGGTCTGGGACCCGGCTCTACCCGATTACGAAGGGGGTCAGCAAACAGATGTTGCCTATTTTCGACAAGCCGATGATCTATTATCCTATTTCGGTGTTGATGTTGGCTGGAATTCGCGAAATACTGATTATTTCGACTCCGGCTGATTTACCGGGATTCCAACGGTTGTTGGGAGATGGCTCTGATTTTGGAATTCGTTTCGAATATGCAGAACAACCTTCTCCCGATGGTTTGGCCCAAGCTTTTCTGATTGGAGAGAAATTTATTGGAGATGATTCGGCTTGCTTGGTTCTTGGCGATAACATTTTTAATGGGAGCGGATTTTCTGCTATGTTGCATGAGGCTGTCCGTGCCGCAGAAAAGGACCATAAAGCAACCGTTTTCGGGTATTGGGTCAGCGATCCCGAACGTTATGGGGTAGCGGAGTTTGACAACGAAGGTAACTGCCTTTCGATTGAAGAAAAACCAGCTAAACCCAAATCCAACTACGCCGTTGTAGGGCTTTACTTCTATCCTAACAAGGTCGTGGAAGTAGCTAAGAGTATCAAACCTTCGGCTCGTGGAGAACTGGAGATTACCTCGGTCAATCAGCGATTCCTGAATGATGGTGAGCTGAAGGTTCAGACCCTCGGACGAGGTTTTGCCTGGCTTGATACCGGAACACACGATTCGCTGGCCGAGGCCTCGACCTACGTGGAGGTTATCGAAAAGCGACAGGGCCTGAAAATCGCCTGCCTTGAAGGCATCGCCTTCCGGAAAGGGTGGATTACGGCTGACAAGATGCGTGAACTGGCTCAGCCGATGCTGAAGAACCAGTATGGACAGTATCTGTTGAAGGTGATTGACGAGGTTGCCCAAACCGGTAGGAGTAATTTGGATTAACAACAAGAATATATTCCAAACTTATAGAAATGGAAGTAATCAAGACAAATATCGAAGGTGTGGTGATCATCGAACCCCGCATCTTCAGGGATGAACGCGGCTATTTCTTCGAATCGTTCTCGCAGCGCGATTTTCAGGAGAAGGTCTGCAAAACGGTTTTTGTACAGGATAACGAAAGCAAATCGAGCTATGGAGTGCTTCGCGGACTGCACTTTCAGAAACCGCCTTATGCACAGTCGAAACTCGTCCGGGTAATCAAGGGTGCCGTGCTGGATGTCGCAGTAGATATCCGCAAGGGTTCGCCGACCTTCGGACAGCATGTTGCAGTGGAATTGACCGAAGATAATCATCGCCAGTTCTTTATTCCTCGTGGATTTGCCCATGGATTCAGTGTACTGACCGATGAGGTTATTTTCCAATACAAATGTGACAACTTCTATGCCCCGCAGTCGGAAGGTGCATTGGCCTGGGATGATCCCGATCTGGGAATCGACTGGCGGATTCCGACCGACAAGGTCCTTCTTTCGGAGAAAGATCGCCATCACTGCCGTCTGCGCGATGCGGAGTGGCTTTTTGATTACAACGAAAAACTCTATTAGGCGATGAAGATTCTTGTAACGGGGGCCAACGGTCAGTTGGGACGTGAGATGCGTATTGTTAGTCGGGATACAAATCACGACTTTGTCTTTACGGATGTGGTTGATGCGGAAGGTGTTCAGACGACCAAACTTGATATTACCGATTTGGAGGCGATCCGTCGTATCGTTCGGGAGGAGTGGATCGACTGTATTGTCAACTGCGCAGCCTATACGAATGTCGACAAGGCGGAGAGCGACGAGGCTTTCTGCCGGGTGTTGAATGCCGAGGCGCCTCGCAATCTGGCTCAGGCCATGAAGGAGGTGAACGGCCTGTTGATTCATATCTCGACGGACTATGTTTTTGGAGGGGATCCCTACAATACGCCTTGCCGGGAGGACCAGAAGGGTACTCCGACCGGAGTCTACGGACAGACCAAACTTGAAGGGGAACAGCATATTATCGCCTCGGGCTGCAAGTATGTTATTTTGCGTACGGCTTGGCTCTACTCCGAGTTCGGTCGGAATTTCGTCAAGACGATGCTCAACCTGACGGCGACCAAACCGCAACTGAAGGTCGTATTCGATCAGGCCGGCACGCCGACCTATGCCTATGATCTGGCGCAGGCGATTCGGACGATCCTTGCCGATTATGCGGCCTGTGATACGACGCAGGGATATGCCAAGGGTGGTATCTATCACTATTCGAACGAAGGGGTTTGCTCCTGGTTCGATTTTACGAAGATGATTGCCGTCTATGCCGGAAATACATCGTGCGATATCCAGCCCTGCCATAGTAACGAATTTCCCAGTCCGGTCAAACGTCCGTCTTACTCCGTGCTGGACAAAACCAAGATCAAGGAGGCCTTCGGCCTTCGGATCCCCTATTGGGTCGATTCTCTGAAGATTTGCATGGATAATCTTAAAAACATTTAATTATGAACAATTTCAAGCGCAATATTATCATTACCGGAGGTGCCGGTTTTATCGGTTCGCATGTCGTACGGCTTTTCGTCACGAAATACCCTGACTATCATATCATCAATCTCGACAAACTGACCTATGCCGGAAACTTGGCCAATTTGAAGGATATCGAGCAAGCTCCGAATTATACTTTTGTTAAGGCGGATATCTGTGATTTCGATACCATACTTTCTCTGATGCAGCAGTATAATGTGGATGGCATTATCCATCTGGCGGCCGAAAGCCATGTGGACCGTTCGATCAAGGATCCTTTTACCTTTGCTCGTACTAATGTAATGGGTACACTCTCTATGCTGCAGGCTGCCAAGATTTATTGGGAGTCGCGTCCGGAACGTTATGAAGGTAAACTTTTTTATCATATTTCTACGGATGAGGTTTATGGGGCATTGGAGTTGACCCATCCTGAGGGTGTCAAACCTCCTTTTACAACGACAGCATCTTCTTCGGAGCACCATCTGGCCTATGGTACGGAGTTCTTCTATGAGACAACGAAGTATAACCCGCATAGCCCTTATTCGGCATCCAAAGCCTCGAGTGACCACTTCGTGCGTGCCTATCATGATACTTATGGAATGCCGACCATCGTGACCAACTGTTCGAATAATTATGGTCCTTATCAATTTCCGGAGAAGCTGATTCCGTTGTTCATCAACAATATCCGTCATCGAAAACCGCTGCCTGTTTATGGGAAGGGAGAGAATGTTCGTGATTGGTTGTATGTTGAGGATCATGCCCGAGCAATCGATTTGATTTTCCATCGAGGCAAGGTGGCTGATACCTATAATATCGGCGGATTCAACGAGTGGAAGAACATTGATTTGATCAAGGTGGTCATTAAAACGGTCGATCGCCTTCTTGGTCGTACGGAGGGAGAAGATCTGGATCTGATTACCTATGTAACAGACCGTCCTGGCCACGACATGCGTTATGCAATCGACTCATCTAAACTGCAACGTGAATTGGGGTGGGAGCCCTCTTTGCAGTTCGAGGAGGGCATCGAAAAGACCGTTCTGTGGTATCTGGATAACCAGGCTTGGATGGATAACATCACTTCGGGCGAATACGAGAAGTATTACGATGCGATGTATAAGGATAGATAGTGATTGTTTGTTATTTGAAAGAGACTCGTTTGATACAAAACCGTGGGCAAAATTTGTTGAATGGAAGAGTCTGGGAATAAGCGAATTGCAAAAAATGCGGCTATATTATATGTGAGAATGCTGGTAATGATGTTTATCAGTTTCTTTACGGCACGTGTAATTCTAAATGCTTTAGGTGTTGATGATTATGGTATATATAATGTTGTTGGAGGCTTAGTTTCAATGTTCTCTGTATTATTAGGGTCACTCTCATCGGCAACTAGCCGATTCTTGACATTTGGTTTAGGAAAGGGTGATTTAAGTAATCTGAAGAAGATTTTCTCTACAACAATAAATATTCACATAATATTAGCGATAATAGTTGTTTTAATAATAGAATCTGTTGGTGTTTGGTTTCTTAATCATAGGATGACGATCCCAATAGATCGTATGTATGCTGCTAACTGGGTATTACAGTGTTCAGTTATCGTTTTTGCAACGGGATTATTGTCTGTCCCATATAATGCCGCAATAATAGCTCACGAAAAGATGTCCGCTTTTGCCTATATGACAATATTTGATGTGACATTAAAATTATTAATTGCTTTTGGCGTATATTATTATCATGGTGATAAGCTAATTCTTCTATCCATATTGTTCGTTTGTCAGTGTATAATAAATCGAACTGTTTATTGGCTATATTGTAAACGAAAGTTTACAGAGTGTAGCTATTCTTGGGGTTGGGATAAGCAGATGAGCCTTAGGATCTTCAGCTTTGCAGGTTGGAATTTTATCGGAAGTACCGCAGATTTAATGAAAGATCAAGGTGTAAATATTGTTATAAATATATTTACAGGTCCTGTTGTTAATGCGGCGAGAGGTATAGCGATGCAAATAAATAGTGCCGTGAATCAATTTACGAATAATTTTATGGTTGCAATTAAACCTCAGATTACGAAATGTTATGCTGTTGGTGAATTGCAAAGAATGCAGAACTTGATTTTTCAAGGGACTCGTTTGTCATTTTTTTTATTTATGCTTATTTCTATCCCTCTATTCCTTGAGATTGAAAAAGTGCTTTACCTTTGGTTGGGGCAGGTCCCCAAGCATACTGTTTTATTTGCTCGGCTAATATTGATTTTAAGTTTATCTGAAATATTGTCTAATGCGTTGATAACGGCTCAACTGGCAACGGGGGAGATTAAAAAATATCAGTTAACTGTAGGGGGGATACTTTTGTTAAATTTACCTCTTTCATATCTTTTACTCAAGATTGGGATATTTCCAGAAAGTACAATTGTTGTTGCAATTATTTTATCACAACTATGTTTGTTGGTTCGACTGAGATTTCTAAGAGATTCTATTAAGTTATCTATTCGATTATTTTTAAGAAAGGTTTATTGGAATGTTTTACTCACAACTATTGTTGCTATTATTCCACCTGCAATCTGTTTTTTCTTAATATCCGATTCTACCTTAAGATTTTTTATTGTTTGCTTTGGATCTGTTATTACGTCTTTCCTTTCCATATATTATTTGGGTTGTAATCAGGATGAGAGAATTTTACTTAAGATGTATTGTCTTAAATTTAAGAATAAGTACTTTAATTAATTGTAAATTAGTTGCTTTTTATGACGATATTGGTGGATTTGACATATATTAATCCAAAAGAGACTGCGGGAGTAACGAATTATAGTTATCGTTTACTTGAAGGATTTAAGCAATGCGGCTTCGAAAAAAATATAACCTTACTTGTAACTCCTCAGAATTCTAGAACCATATCAGAACAAGCAGATGGATTTCGTCAAATAATATTATCGTTAAGAAACATAAGAATAATTCCTCATTTAACAGGAATTCTCAATAAAAAGGAAGTTAATCGACTGGTATCGCTGTATAATTTTGATATATTTTTTTCTCCCTATATTGCATTTCATGGTTTATATACAACTATAATCCCCTCTATAGGAGTTTTTCATGATGCGCAAGGTTTTAGCCTAAAACATAATAAACTTAAGCAGTTTGCCTATAATTTTTTTTCACGTCGTATTTTGAAACGACAAACAGTAGTTGTGACGATTTCACATTTTGCTCAACAAGATATTGCTCAAAAGGTGCCGTCGATTAAGGGGCGTATTAAGGTAATATACAATAGCATTCTTCCGATATCCAATATTCAATGTAAGAACGCCTTATTTCCGCCTTATATATTAAACGTTAATACGTTGGAGCCATATAAAAATCTGATAACATTGGTGAAAGCTTTTGCCATTTTAAAAAATAAAATTCCTCATTCGTTATATATTAAAGCTAAACGGCGTCCTTATTGGGATAATGTTGTATATCCTTTTATCATAAAAGAAAAAATAGAGAATCGGGTTTTATTAATCGAACAACAATATTCGGAGGAGGAGATGGCATCACTTTATAAGAATGCATCTTTGTTTGTTTCTCCATCTCTCATGGAAGGTTTTGGGTTCACGCCAATTGAAGCTGCGTTGTATGAAATCCCTGTGATTTGTAATAAGGAATCGGCTTTATATGAGACAACCAAAGGCTTGTTAAACTATTATGAGCCAGGAACAGATGAGTGCGCATTGAGCCGTATAATGTATGATGTTCTGACATCTTCCAGTTTAGATCTGAAGACGATCGCTAAAACATATGAAACAACTTATTCAGTCAAACGGCAAGCACAAGATTTTATCGTTTTGTTCAATACTATTTTATCAAAGAACTAGAACCTAAAATATATGGGCAAGAGAATAGGTGTCGTAACATGGTATGGAGGTAGTAATTATGGAACCTCTTTGCAAGCATTTGCTCTCTGTTATAAGATTAAACAATTGGGTGCTACACCATATCTGTTAAAAAAGTATTTAACATGGCGGAATGTAGTGGGAAAGTTCGTGAGATCAGTAACAAGAACAACTCAAAAACCTGCTTTGTTTGGGCTTTCTCAAGGCAAGAAACACAAAATTAAATGTTTTCGAAAAAGAAATTTTAATCAATTTGTTTTGTGCTTTGGATTTATAGGAAAGTTGCTTTACAAGCGACAAATTAAAAGTTTGAGTTCAATTATATCAGGAAGTGACCAATTATGGAATCCATATTATACAGAGCCTTATCTTTTATTAGAAGGATTGAAGATTAAGAAATTCTCTTATGCGTCGAGTATTGGGGTCACACAAATCCCGAATGATAAACAAATATTGTATAAAAGGGATCTCCCGGAGTTTTCTGCAATTTCTGTGCGGGAATCTTCCGCTATCCCTATTTTGAAAGAGTTTTATAGTAGAGAGATTTTTAAAGTAGTAGATCCTACATTTCTTTTGGCAAAAAATGATTGGGAAAAATTTGCAGATGAAACATCATTAGATAGGAGTAGATTGATTAATCAATATATCTTGTGTTATTTCATTGCAGAAAATGATTTTTATTGGGATCAGGTTCAAGAGTTGCAACGCAGAGAAAATATAACACGAGTAATAGTTCTCCCGATGAAACCTTCGCATTTTCGAAAACAATATGAAATGATTGAGGATGCGGGTATAAATGATTTTGTGTATCTAATTAAGCAGTCGGCTTTAGTTTGTACTGATTCATTTCATGCTACGGCTATAAGTATAAATTTAGAAAAGGACTTTTTTGTTTTTCCGAGATTTAAGAAGGCTGAATTGGGATCTCAGAATTCTCGGTTAATAGATTTATTAAGCCGATATGAATTACAAGATAGATTCTTGCGTGTTATTCCGAAAAACGTACCTCAGAAAATCAATTATTCAAAAGTTCTGGGTTTGTTGGAGATGGATCGATTCGATTCGGTTTCATATTTAAACAGAATAATTGACGAAAGTTAAATGGAGCATATTTGTCTACCGGATTTGTGTACTGGCTGTTCTGCCTGTTTTAATATTTGTTCGCATGATGCCATCTCAATGGAGTCAGATCTCAACGGAGTATTACGGCCTCTTATTAATCCTCTTTTGTGTGTTAATTGTACCCTTTGTCAATGTGTATGTCCAGTCAATAATAAATTAGATATGCATAGCCCAATGAGATGTTATGCTGGCTGGAATGAAGATAAGGAGTATAAAAAGGAATGTGCATCTGGAGGAATAGCATCGCTTTTATATTTATATGTTATTGAACACCTAAAAGGAGTTGTTTATGGGGTTGGTTGGGATGATGCATTGCGACCTGTGTATAAACGGGTAGAAAATTCAGAGGAAGTTAATCAACTCAAAGGATCAAAATATGTTCAGGCTTTTGTGGGGAAAGCCTATCGTTGGGTTAAAACTGATTTACATAATAATAGAACCGTTTTTTTTGTAGGAACTCCATGTCAGATTGCAGGATTAAAAGGTTATTTGCGAAAAGATTATGCTAATTTAATTACATGTGATTTACTTTGTCATGGAGTTCCGCCTTATGAATATTTGAAATCTGAGATTTCCAGAATACTTCGTAGAAAGAGCAAGACTGTTACCAATTGTAGGTTCAGAGGGAATGATGAATATAATTACGGCCTTTCTTTGTGGAATGGTGAACGTTTAATTTATTTTAAAAAAGGAATAGCGTCACTTTATTTATCTGGCTTTTTAACTTCAATTATATTGAGGGAAAGTTGCTATTCGTGTAAATTTTCTACAAATGAGAGGGTGGCGGATATAACCATCGGTGATTTTTTGGGCCTTGGTAGTCTTAAGACAATCAAGCCTCGTCCTCAGAATATATCTGTTATAACTTTAAATACCTCGCGGGCTTTGTTAGTTTGGGATGTTGTTAAGAAATATCAACCTAATCTGAAAAGCGAACAACGCCCTATTGAGGAAGCTATTAAAGGAGGGGTTAGTTTCAGACATGCTGCGATTAGAAATCTTAAGAGAGATGCTTTTTTAAAAGATTATCAATGTAAAGGCTGGAATTATGCTATTCGAAAAGCATTGTGGAAAAATATATTACGGAATAAATTAAGAGCCATATTGAAACTAAAGGCATAAGAAAAAGTCAATATATTATGTATACATTAGATGTATCAATCATTCTGGTGAATTATAATACGGAAGAATTGTTGGTTAATGCGATTAAATCTGTATATGAGTATAGTAAGAATTTTACCTTTGAGGTTATAGTTGTCGATAATCATTCAACAAATAGTCCGAGAGAGCGTCTAAATACAGAATTTGGTCAGCAGGTAATTTATATCCCTATGGAAGAAAATGTGGGATTTGGTAGAGCTAATAATGCTGGCATAAAAATAGCCCATGGCAAATATTTATTCCTTCTTAATACAGATACTTATCTTCTTAATAATGCTATCTGTATTCTTAAGGAATATATGGATGCCCATTCAGATGTTGGATCGTGTGGAGGTAATTTGTTCTCGTCAGATTTGAAGCCAACGTATTCTTATCATAGAGTCCCTTATGGAATTTGGTCTTATGAATTATCGGTATTAACGTTTGGCCTAAGTAGGAGATTGATTCCTCATCCTTTTTATAATACTTCAGATAAACCAATTTGTGTTGGAAATGTCTCTGGTGCTAATATGATGCTTCGCCATGATGTTATTAAGAAGATTGGAGCTTTTGACCCTATTTTTTTTATGTATTGTGAAGAATCTGAGCTCTCATGGCGGATAAGAAAAGCTGGATTCAAGAATGTCAATGTTCCTCAGGCTCATATAGTTCATCTGGAAGGAAAGAGTTCTGTAATTAAGGAGTCTCGGAAAATGATGGAATTGGATGGTCGGAAAAAATACTATATAAAAACTCGGGGGAAATTTTATTTTGAGTTTGCAAATCGGCTTCTGCTTTGGGGATTATGGTTGCGTAGATATGCTTATAAAGCAATGAGAAAAACACATCAAGAACAAGAGTGTATAAAGATGAGAGAGCTTATTATCAACGCATATTATTTTTATAAATGAGGACCACATTAGAAAACATCCTTTTATATCGGAGTCATATAATGGCTATTGCAGCCCTTTGGATATTGGGTTCTCATTGCTATTATTTAGGCTTATGGAACGACCTTTCTTGGTTTAAACCATTATTGGCCTATGGATGGGCAGGTGTAGACGTTTTTCTTTTTTTATCAGGTATAGGGATTGGTTTTTCTTTATCAAAAAGACCTTCAGCGACTAACTTTTTCTCAAAACGATTTAATCGGATTTTTCCTACATTCTTTATTGCTATTGCGATAGAACATTTAATATATAATACGGATGTAGTGTCATTTTGGTTGGATGTTAGCACAATAAGTTATTGGCTCCCATTGATTGGTATTCATTCGAAGTCTACATTTTGGTATGTAAGCGCTATTTTTGTATTTTACTTTATTGCATACTTTTATTATAAATATTGCTTCGTAAAAAATCCACTGCTATTTACGATAGTTATTTCAATCTTAGGTATTTCCATCAGCCAGCTAGCTCCGTCAATACATCTTTTTACTACACGAATTCCAATCTTCTTTATTGGGATGTATTTTAGTTTATATCTAAAAAAAGAGATAAAAACAATCTCCTTTATATTGTTGTCGGTTTTATGTTATATAACATTGGTTTTTTGTGCATGGAAATATGGTGGAGCAGTATTATCGGAGAAGTATTTGCCTTTTTACGCATTTATCTTTATAACACCTGGCTTCGTCTTTTTATTATCTAATGTATTTTCTATGCTTGATAAAACTCGTTATGGAGTGATTGTAGATAAAGGGGTAGATTGGATTGGTAAGCTAAGTTTGGAATTATATCTTATTCATTGGATATTATTATGTGCCATAAATGCTTTTGACTATCATATGCCGTGGGGAATATTTGTGCTTCTTTCTCTTTTTTTATCATATATATTACATCGTCTAGTGAATATATTAATTCGTGGACAAAGAATCTTGCAAAGATATTAGTTTTGATTTCATATATTGTATGGGAAAATTAAGGACCTTACTTGCATTAATTCCATCTTTATTTTTTTGTATACGTTATTTACCATTCAAGCAAGCGATAAAAATTCCGATAATTATATATAATCCGCATTTATATTGTTTGAAAGGTAAAATTCAGATAATCTCTCCTAAAATTACGTTTGGTATGATTCGTTTAGGGCTATTTGTTACGAATCAATACCCAAATTCAGGAATCAGATGGTATAATCAAGGAACTATTGTGTTTAAAGGGAATGTCGCTATTGGAGCAAATTCTGCAATTACTTTATTGCGGAAAGATAGTTATGTCGAATTCGGAGCAAATTTTGGAAATGTTACATCCTTACGTTTAAATTGTGATTATCGAATTATTTTTAAAGAAAATGTTCGTATCGGATGGGATGTTTCGATAATGGATAGTTCCATGCATAGATTGAAAAATATTGACGGTGAATTTATTAGTAAGGGTTATGATGAAATATATATTGGTGCAAATACCTGGATTGGATCCCAATGTATGGTTCTTCAAGGGGCTCGTTTGCCTGATTATACCGTGGTCGCTGCCCATAGCCTTGTAAATAGTCATGTTAATACAATCCCTTCCTATAGCTTAATCGGGGGATCTCCGGCTAAATTCATAAAAAACGGAGTTTGGAGGGATATCAATGATGATAAGATAATTATTTAATATGGATGTTGCTTTTATCCTAACAGCCCCGAGAATCGTTCCTTCTGATGGGGTTGCTAGCCAGGCCATGACTTGGAAGAAAGAATTAGAAGATTTAGGATACCATGTAAAATTGATTAATATGTGGGAGAAAAATGACTGGAAGTCTTTTTCTGCCATTATATTGTTCGGATTTAATGATTATCTGAAAGATTTTATTAAATGGGTATCGCCAATAAATCCTAATATAATAGTCGCTCCAATATTTGATCCCAATCATAGTTTGTTCCTTCTAAAAGCTTATTCTCTTTGGGGGTGTGATAAACTCCACCTTTCAAACTCCTATCATGATCTTCGTTCTGTTAAAGATAAGATAAGGTTGTTCTTAGTCCGTTCAGAATTTGAGCAATGTTTTGTTTCTCGGGTTTTTGGGATTTCTTCACATAAATGTGCCATTGTCCCCCTTTCTCATAGCCTAAATTTGCCAGATTTAGTTGATAATCAACGAGAGGATTTTTGTTTGCATATAAGTCTTTTATGTGATTCCCGGAAAAATGTAAAGCGGTTGATTGATGCGTCGCAGAAATATAATTTTAGATTGGTATTATGTGGCTTATTGAGAAATGATGAAGAAAAGAAATTGCTAAACTCTTGGCTTGAAGGGACGAATAATGTTGAATACAAGGGATTCGTTTCAAAAGACGAAATGTATGCATTGTATAAACGAGCAAGGGTTTTTGCTTTGCCCAGTATATATGAAGGCGTAGGAATTGTTGCATTGGATGCTGCTGCAATGGGGTGTGATATTGTCATCACAAAATTAGGTGGTCCCAAAGAATATTATAAAGGACGGGCTATTGAGGTTGACCCATATGATATGGACAATATTGGTAAGGCGGTGAAGTCTTTTATGGATGGTAGAACATATCAACCAGTATTAAGTCAGTTTGTTCGGACGGTGTATTCTGCTTCTTCGATATCTATCTTACTTGATGATGCCATTCAACACGTTGTAGATGAGAATTAATAATATTCCCCTGTCAGCGACTCGATATATTCTTTGTGCATACTTAATCGTATTAAGTATATCTCCTGCATTTGCGTTGGGAGAAGGGGCTCGTAATCTCCTTTTAATTGCCTTTATGGGAGTTGCTCCTGTATTGCTTGTGATATATCCAGTGTGGAGTCGTCTTGATGCTCTTTTGCTTTTACTTTCAATAACAACAATAATATTTCCACTTCTGGGACATCCTGAAACCATGAGATGGTCTACTGTGCTATACTCGTGCATGTTCTTTATGTGTTTTATGATAACGACAAGATTATTGGTTGTTTCTAATATTGATATAGGTAGATATTCAAATCTGATAAAAGGCTTAATATTCGCATATTTTGGTGTTTTGTTAATTCAGCAATGCTGTGTCCTTTTGGGTTTGCCAATATTTAATGTGAGTAATTATGATGTGACACAACCTTGGAAACTGAATTCTTTAATGTCAGAACCGGAACATAGCGGGCGTGTGATGGCTTTGCTGATGTTTTCATATTTGACCATGCAAGATTGTATTAAGGGAAGAAAAATGACATTTAAAGAATCATGGAGAAGAGATAAGCCAATTTGGTTAGCATTTTTATGGTCGATGTTAACGATGGTTAGTGCAGGAGCCTATTTATTTTTATTTATAGTTATTTTAAGATATTTGAATAGGCGTAGGTTACTGCCAATCATATGTTGTATTATTGTCTTGGTTATATTGGGTGTTCTTTTGGATATTAAGCCTATCGTACGTGTTTATAATATAGTTGCTGCTTTCTTTACTTTTGATATCAATGAAATTTATCGAGCCGATCAGAGTGGAGCTTTAAGATTTATTCCAGCTATTATTTGTTGGCGTGAAATAGATCTTTCGTCATTGAATGGATGGTTCGGTGCAGGGGTAGATTTTGTTGAAACATTTCTATATCGATATCTTCCAGGTGTTAATGAGGGCTATACTGGAGGTGGAGCTTTCCAATATGCATTGGAGTTTGGAATACTAAATTTCATCATCTATTCATCATTTACATTTTATGCTTGCTATGATAAACAAAATAAGTCTGTTTCTATTTTATTTTGGGTCCTATCCGTATTGCTAGGTGGCATCAACGTCCAATTGACATGGGCTACTATTGTGTTCCTATATTGCAATAAACGATTCGAAAGACAAAAATTGATAAGTATAACTAGCAGAATATGAAAAATATCCTTGTTTTGGCCTATCAACTCTCCCCAACAAAGGGGTCAGAATATTCTGTTGCATGGAATTATGTCTCAAGAATGTCAAAGTATAATCATTTGACAGTTCTTTATGGTGCATCTGGTGAACATTTGGGAGATTGTGAGGAGATGCTGCAATTTGCTAGAGAAAATAGTCTTACTAATGTTACCTTTATATGTGTAGAGCCAAATGCGTGGACCAATATTTTGAATTGGTGTAATCGTCAAGGCTTTTTAAACTACACGTTCTATTTTGCATATAATCATTGGCAAAAGCAAGTTTATAAGGTTGTAAAAAAATTGCAGCAGAACCAACATTTTGATCTTATCCATTTTGTGGGGCCCACTGGATATAGAGAACCTGGGTATTTGTGGAACCTAAATATTCCATATGTTTGGGGACCTATCGGCGGTGCTAATAGCAATAGTATGGTATTGGCGGAACATCTTCCTCTAATGAGCAAAATGAAATTCAGGCTTCGAAATGGTTTGAATCATTTGCAATTAAAATATCAAAGACGTTTGAGAAAAGCTGTAAAGAGTACTGACTTATTATTGACGGCGACTTCTGAGAATCAAAAAATATTCAAGTCTCTATTGAATAAACCGAGTAGATATCTGCCCGAAAATGCAATTACTAATCCGACGAAGCTAGATCAAGAAAAATTTAAAGCTCCAGATAAGTTCCATTTTGTATTTGTTGGTAGTTTAATCCCTCGGAAAGCATTAAATATTTTGTTAGAAGCGCTTGTTTTAATAACAAATAAGGATCGTATAGTTGTTGATATTGTCGGGGATGGCCCGATGCGAGCGAGATTGATGGATTTTGCACAACTGCATAATATCGCTGGCTTTATACGATGGCACGGGCAGCTGCCAAGACCTGAAGCTGTAGCTGTATTTGGCCAGGCTCATATGCATGTTATAACGAGCACAAGTGAAGGAAATCCGACGACTATATGGGAGGCTATGAGTTACGGAGTACCGACGATGAGTTTTGATCATTGTGGTATGCACGATACGATTTGTGACAAGTGTGGCATACTTATTCCTATTCATACTTATGACCAATGCGTGCATGATCTTGCTAAGGAAATAGATAATCTTATTGATCACCCTAAGCGGTTTAAACAATTGGCCGAAGGTGTATTGCAATGTGCGAAAAAATATTCGTGGGGCGAGCGTGAAAAAATAATATTGGATTGTTATGATGCTGCAATAAAAAATCACAACTCTCGATGCGTAAAATAGTTTGTTTTCATTTGCTGAATGATTACAGTGGCAGTCCAACAGTTTTAAGAATGGTTCTATTGGGATTGCTTGGGCAGAATTATAAGATAGATCTTGTTACGTCAAATGGAGATGGAGTTTTAAGTGATCTTTGTCGGAACGGCGATATCCGTATTTATAGATATTCGTATAAGTTTTCGACAAATCCAATAATCGCGTTTATCCGATATTTGTTAGTCCAGAGTTATTTGTTTTTTTTCTCATTTCGCTACTTGTTTCATGCTGACACATTATTTTATATCAATACGATCCTTCCGGTTGGGGCCGCTCTTGCTGGACGTTTGATGGGAAAACAAGTAGTTTATCATTATCATGAAAATGCGTTTGCAAAGGGGATATTTTATAAGTTGCTGGCTTATATAATGAGGGTCTTGGCAACGAAAATAATTTGTGTGTCAAATTATCAACGTTCTTTTTTACGAAGAGAAAAAGGTGTTTATATAGTGCCAAATGCTATTCCTGGAAGCCTCTTGCATAATTTGCACTCCTGTCCTGATAAAGCTTTTCAGAATAAAAGAGTTTTGATGCTAGGCTCCTTGAAACGTTATAAGGGGGCAACTGTATTCGCCCGGTTAGCAGAGGCTTTGCCTGATTATAAGTTCGAGCTGGTACTTAATGAAACCCAAGAGAATATAAATACCTATTGGCGTGTTAACAAACTCCCTTTGTCGGCAAATCTGACGGTATATCCGCGTCAACAAAACGTAGCTCCATTTTATAATCGCGCTTCTATCGTCTTAAATCTGACTGATAAGCATTATGCGATAGAAACTTTTGGCTTAACCGCGTTGGAGGCTATGTCGGCAGGTCTTCCTGTAATAGTCCCAACTGTTGGAGGGATTGCAGAGATGGTTCAAGATGGGGTGAATGGTTATAAAATAGATGTCCAGGACTTTAGAGCGATTGTCATAAAAATCAATCATATTCTTTCAGAGAAAGTTCTTTACGATAAAATAGCTAAGGGGGCCCTTGCTACAGCCTCAATGTATAATGAGGCCCATATGTGTACACAGATAGAATCTATTCTTCGGGAATAGTTTTATTGACCAGCTTTCTGTAGGATTCGCTTATCTAAATCTCATATTATGAAACAAGTTGCGATTATAGGCACGCAGGGGGTTCCTGCGCGCTATGGTGGCTTTGAGTCTTTGGTAGAGAATATTATCGGAGAAAATTGTCCGGCAGATATTCACTACACGGTGTTTTGCAGCAGCAAAGATCTCTCCAGCCGGGACTCCTCCTACAAAGGGGGTAGCTTGAAATATATTCCATTGCACGCCAATGGGAGTCAAAGTATTCCATACGATATCATTTCATTATGTAAAGCGATTCGCGGTTATGATGTTGTATTGGTTTTGGGCGTGTCGGGATGTAGTTTCCTCCCGATTTTCCGGCTTTTCTTCCGCAAAAGGCTTATCATCAATATTGATGGGCTTGAACATCGTCGAGATAAGTGGGGACACTTAGCCCGATGGATTCTTCGCTTTTCGGAGTCCATGGCCGTTCGTTATGCCGATGTCCTCATCTCTGACAACAAAGGAATTCAGGATTATGTCCGAGAAACCTACCACAAGGAATCGGCGTTGATCGCCTACGGAGGAGATCATGTCTGGCGGAATCTTTCGAAAGAGACGCAGCAAAAGTATTTGGATCGATATGGACTGAAACCGGGCGAATATGCAATTACTGTTTGTCGGATCGAACCGGAGAACAATTGCCATATCACACTGGAGTCCTTCGCTCGTAGTAAGAAACGCCTTGTGTTCATTGGCAATTGGAATCACAGTGAGTATGCCCGGAATTTAAAGGAACGCTATAATACTTATCCCAATATTTCGTGCCTGGATGCAATCTATGATCTGGACGTGTTGTACGCGTTACGGTCGAATGCCGGGTTTTATGTTCATGGACATAGTGCAGGTGGAACTAATCCATCCTTGGTGGAGGCCATGTTTTTCGGATGCCCGATTTTGGCCTACGATGTGGTGTATAACCGAGAAACTACACAAGGTCAGGCGTACTATTTTTCGAATGTGGAAGAACTGGAGAACCTCCTGCGGCGGACGGATCTGCGAGGCGATATTATGAGATTGATAGCAGAAAAGGAGTATACCTGGAAACATATTTCCCAGCAGTATTGTGCTTTGTATTAACAAGGGGAATAATCTTTTCAGATTATTTAGATAGCGGCTTGTCCTTTTCAGCCTTTTTTAATTTGCCTTTAGAATTTGGAATATGTCTAATCGAATAAATCGCTATTGCGTCATTATGGCCGGAGGTATCGGTAGCCGGTTCTGGCCGGCCAGCCGACGCCATCTTCCCAAGCAGTTTCTCGATATTCTGGGCACCGGGAAGAGTTTCATCCGCCATACATTCGAGCGTTTTGCGCCGATCATCCCGGCGGAAAACTTCCTTGTCGTCACGAATGCCGCCTACCGGCAATTGGTTCTCGAACAGCTCCCCGAGCTCCGGCCCGAACAGGTGCTGTGCGAGCCCGTCGGACGTAATACGGCACCCTGTATCGCCTATGCGGCCTTCCGCCTCAAGGCGCTGCAGCCCGATTCGACGATGGTCGTGGCGCCGTCCGACCACTTCATCTTCGATGAGGAGGAGTTCCGGCGCAACATCACCTCCTGTATGGAGTTCGCCGAGACGCGCGACGCACTGGTCACCATTGGCATCCGTCCCTCGCGCCCCGATACGGGCTATGGTTATATCCAGACTGCATCCGCCGAGGAGATCTCGCCCGTTGCATCGTTCCGCGAGAAACCCGATCTGAAGACCGCCATGAGCTACCTGGCAGCAGGTAATTACCTGTGGAATGCCGGTATCTTCGTCTGGTCGACGCGGAGCATTCTCTCAACGCTCGAACGCCATCTGCCGGAGGTCTACGGCCTCTTTGACGGGCAAGCTGATAAATTTGCTACGCTCGAGGAGCAAAACTCCGTGGAGGAGATCTTTGCGCGCTGTCCGTCGATTTCGATCGACTATGGTGTTCTGGAACGTGCCGATAATGTCTTCGTGCGGAGTTCGGATTTCGGTTGGAACGACGTCGGGACGTGGGGCTCGCTCTACGAACTCTCGGCGAAGGATGCCGACGGCAACGTCGTGCCGACCTTCTCGAAACTCTACGATACGACCGACAGCCTGATCAAGGCGGCCGGAAAGAAGGTCGTCGTGGTGGATTCGCTGCACGACTATATCGTGGTCGATACGCCGGATGCCCTGCTGATCTGCCCGCGTTCGCATGAGCAGCATATCAAGCAGGTCCTCGAAGATCTTACGCCGCTCGAGGAGGGCTGCTTCGTGTAGATGCCGCCTCGTTTGAACAGTAAGGGCCGGTTTCGAACTTCGGAACCGGCCTTTTTTTTGTCCTCAAACGGGCTGTCTTTGGCGCTCGACGCTGCCGAGTTGAGGCCGAAATTGAGTGCTTGGGCTGCGAAATACGTGGTTGAAACCTCTTTTTGATGAGCCGGTAAACACGTATTATAACGCCAAATTTTATGCAGTCGGATCATCAAAAAGCGCTCTGAACAGCCAAAACTAAATTGCAAAGGGCATTTTATTCTCGAAAAATTAGATCGAATCGAGCCTTTTTCCGGGGCAAATCCTGCAGGATTTGCCCCGTTTTTTGTGCGGTAATGTGCAAAAACGAGGTTCTGCGGAGCCAATTTCGAGTGAAAATGGCGAGGGCCCGATGGTCGCCAAGAAATCGGTCTCGGCACACGGGGTGCCCGGTAAAAAACGACGACTTCGGAGGAGTTTTCAACCCCCTTGCGGGCAAGCTGTTTTCGTTACCGAGAATATTTCGCGTAACGGAAAACACAGCTTGCTGAGTCCCGAAACATATAATGTTCCGGGGACTCAAAAACGGGTCGAATATCACGTCCCGTTCCCGCTTGTTCGCCGGCCAGCGCAAAGAGGCGAACCGTCCGTTCCCGAAACCGACTTTGGGAACAAAACCGGTCAAAATGGATGGGCCCGGAAGGCTCGCCCTTCCAAAAAGTGACTGACTGAATGACTGAATTCAGTACTGACTTCAGTACTGACTGACGTTCGGAAGTCTTGACGACATGGCGTCGTGAAGTCTTGGCGCCCAGAATTCATGACCTTCTGATTTCCAGTTGTGCGGTTTTGTTGTTGTGTTGTTGTGTTGTTTTATTTCGGGTCATGCTTCCCTAATATGTTTTGCTGTTTTGTTGATGTCAGTATGGATGGGCCGATGGAGATCCCGATGCCGGGTGGAAGGTCGGAGGTTTTCCGGGCCCGTGGATGCGAAGCCGAACGCCTCCTCCGAGGAGCACACTCTTCCGAGGTGGGTGGTGCCGATCGGGTAGGGGAGGGCTACCCGCACCGCGAAGGAGGTCCCTCGTGAGCGGAAGCTCGGTGCCGTAACGGAGCCGGTGCGGATGGTATCCGGGTTCGGACGTCATCCTCCACCGCGGAGCCCGGCCCGGGACGGATTTTTGACGCCGATACGCTCGCCCGCCGCCGCTGAAACCTCGACCAGCACCGGCGCGTCGAGGAAGCTCGGCGGCAAAACCGCCTGCGGCTCGATGCGCCCCGGCCCGACGGCTCTGCGGTACCTTTGCGGCCGAAACGGATGCCATCCGCCCGGGCGGCACTTCCGGGTCGGCGCGGAATCCCGGGACACCCCGCCTGCATTCCGCCCCAATGCCGATCCCCCGGCGAGCCGCCTGAACCCCCGGACGGCACGCCCGAATCCCGCTCTTTGGGAGGCGTCGCACCCCCGAAATCGACGCCAACCGGTGCCACACCGACGCCAACCACTGCCATAGCGCACCGATGGCGGACCAATCGGCCCGGGATGCCCTATCTTCGCTCCCGAAACCCTAAACGCACAAGATTATGGAGTACATGATGGTTGAAAAACGGAGTTACGACCGCCTGGTCGCACGCATCGAGGCGTTGGCACGGCGGGTGTCGGAGCTGTGCCGGCGTCAGGACAAGACCCTGCAGCACTGGCTCGACAACGAGGAGGTGTGCCTCCTGCTGAACATTCAGAAACGGACCCTGCAGCGTTACCGCGAACGGGGCCTGCTGCCCTGCACGCAGATCCGCCACAAGGTCTACTACAAAACCACGGATGTCGAACGGCTGCTGGCCTCGGCGGCCCACCGCTGCCGGCGCCAGTCGTAAAACGGGACGGTTATGGACAAGCAATCGGTTTTTCAAACGGACGAACGTCCGGAGTCGCTGCTCCGGACGCTGGAGCAGATGGAACAGGATCTGGACCACTGCATCGGGGCGCTCCGTCCGACGCTGGGCGGCGAACGCTACCTGACGGACCGCGAGTTGTCGGAGCGGTTGAAGATCAGCCGCCGTACGCTGCAGGAGTATCGCTCCTCGGGCGAGATCCCCTATTACTGCGTCTGCGGCAAGGTGCTCTACCGCGAGTCGGATATCGAGCGGGTGTTGGAAGAGCACTATTTCGCCTTGCCGTGATGGCGGCGGGCCTTGTCGGCAAACGAAAGACGGCCCGGAGTGCTCCGGACCGTCTTTCGTGCGTCAACGTGGGGGGAATTACTCCGCCTTTCGGAAGTCGATGGTGATGGACTTGCCGTCGTACGTCCACTGTCCCTGGTAAATTTCCAAATTGTCCGGTATTGACTGGTTGTCGAACCAGGCCGTGATCGGGAATTTCGACTCTCTGTCGCCGGGATTGTTTTCGCAGGACAACCACGTCAGCGCCGTGTTCGCACTGACATCCAGCGTCGTCAACGAATTGGAGGAGCAGTCCAACTGCGTCAGCGCCGTGTTTTTGCTGATATCCAGCGTCTCCAACGAATTGTAGGAGCAGGTCAACCACGTCAGCGCCATATTCGCACTGACATCCAGCGACGTCAACTGATTGCCGTAGCAGTACAACTCCGTCAGCGCCGTGTTCGCGCTTATATCCAGCGTCGTCAACTGATTGTTTTCGCAGGACAACTCCGTCAGCGCCGTGTTCGCGCTCACATCCAGCGTCGTCAACTGATTGGAGCTGCAGGACAACCCCGTCAGCGCCGTATTCGCGCTGAGATCCAGCGACGTCAACTGATTGAAGGGACAGGACAACTCCGTCAGCGCCGTGCAGCTGCTGACATCCAGCGACGTCAACGAATTGTTGTAGCACCACAACGTCGTCAGCGCCGTGTTCGCGCTTATATCCAGCGACGTCAACTGATTGTAGTAGCAGGACAACTGCGTCAGCGACTCGAAATACTCGATTCCTTGCAGGGATGTCAGGGTGCCGGGGTTTTCATAAGTTCCCGAAACATCCAGTTCGGTCATTGTGGCGATCTTTGCCATATCCTCCGGCGTGATATTCTCCGCGTCGGCAATAATACCCTGTTTCTGCAACTCCTTCGCAAAGTCCGGGTCGAACAGGGTGGTGAAATCCGTGTCGTCGGATGCCGCTGCCTGGGTGACGGTCAGCCGCACGCTCTGCTCCCCGCAGACCAGATCGGCGTAAGCCGTGCGGGCCGATGTCCGGTAATTGCGGGTGGCCGACAGTTCGACGGTCTGTTCGCCGGCCGTACCGCTCGCGGGCGTGACGGTCAGCCAGTCGGCGGCGGATTCGGCATCGTCGTACACGACCGAGAGGGTCCAGCTGGCCGCGGCGGTAAACGCGACCGTTGCGGTCCGATTTTCGACGGCGTCAAGCGCATATTCGGTCTTCTCGATGGTCAGGGTCCCGGGAAGGGGATTGCCGCCATCATCCTTCTTGCAGCCTGTAAAGGCAAGGGCGGCAGCGAGAGCCAGCAGGTAAAATGATTTCAGGTTTTTCATGGCGTATGATTCATGATCGGTTAAAATTCGGTTTCTGGGGTGAGGTTATTCTGCCTTCCGGAAGTCGATGGTGGTATCCCGATTATTGTATACCCACGATAAGTAGTTGATTGACAAACTCTCCGGGCGCGTCTCGTTGTCGAACCAGGCCGTGATCGGGAATGTCGAAAGTCCGTTGCCGGGATTCCTTTCACACCGCAAGTAGTTCAATGCCCGGTTTTTGCTGATATCCAACCCCGTCAACAGATTGTCGAAGCAATGCAGCTCCTGCAATGCCGTGCAATGGCTGATATCCAGCGACGTCATGCCATTGTCGCAGCAGTCCAATTTCTGCAGTTCCGGACATTGGCCGAGGTCCAGCGTCGCCAACTGATTGTCGCGGCAGTTCAGTTCTTTCAGGGCTGTACAGCCGCTGATATTTAACGACGTCAACCTGCTTTTTTTGCAGCTCAGAATCTCCAACGCCGTGCACCCGCCGGCATCCAACGACGTCAATCTGTCCCCTTCGCAGTCCAATGTCCGCAATGCTGTGCAGCCGCTGACATTCAACTTCGTAAATTCAGTTCTTAAACAGTATAGTAGTGTCAGTGTTGAACAGCCGCTGACATCCAGTGAGGTCCAAGCCGTTTCTTGGAAACCCAGATGTTTCAGCGATTTGAAAAACTCGATACCCCGCAGGTCGGTCAGAGATTCGGAACTGCTGTGGCCACTCCCAATTTCCAGTTCGGTGACGCTGGCAATCGTTTCCATGTCTTGCCGCGTGATCTTTCCCACATCGGAAATAATGTCTTCCTGTTCCAGAAAATCCGCGAATACCGGGTCGAAAAGCGAGGTGAAATCCGCATCGGCGGATGCCCCTGTCTGGGTAACGGTTATCTGCACGGTCTGCGCTCCGCAGGCGATGTCCACATAAGCCGTGCGGGACTCCTCCGTGATTCGGGGCGCGGCGGTCAGTGTGACGCTCTTGCAGCCGGCCGTGCCGATTGCGGGCGTGACGGTCAGCCAGTCCGCGTCTTCGCCGGTGACGGAGAGTGTCCAGGCGGCCGAGGCCGTGAAGGAGAGGGTCGTAGAGCGGTTGTCGATGGCGTCGAGCGTATACTCGGTTTGTTCGATGGTCAGAGGCTGTGGGGTGTCAGATCCTTCATCCTTGCTGCAGGCGGCAAGGGAAAGGAGGGTTGAAAGTGTCAGCAGGTAAAACGTTTTCAGGGTTTTCATCGCGTTTGTGTTTGTTATCGGTTAGGAACAAGGGTTAGGGTGGCTATTCCGTCTTTCGGAAATCGATGGCGATCGTTTTGTCGTCGTAGGTCCACTCCATGGGCAATATTCTGAGATTCGCCGGTATGTTCGAGTTGTCGAACCATGCTGTGATCGGGAAGGTTGAAACTCCGTCGCCGGGATTGTTCTCGCACATCAATGTCCGCAACTTCGTACAAGTGCTGATATTCAGCGACGGCAGCTGATTGCTGTCGCAGGCCAGCCCCATCAGCGACGTACAATTGCTGAGATTCAGTGTCGTTAACTGATTGTTGTAGCAACTCAGGATGATCAATGATGTGCAACCGCTGAAATCCAGCTCCGTCAACTGGTTGTCGGTGCAGTCCACTTCTGTCAGCGACGTATAGCCGCTGAGACTCAGCGACGTTAACCCGTTCTTATTGCAAGACAGGTGCTGCAGCGGCGAGCTGCCGTTGAGCTTCAGCGACGTCAACCTGTTCTCATTGCAGTCCAGGTACTGCAGCGACGAGCAGCCGCTGACATCCAATGATGTTAATTGGGCCCTGTAGGCCATTATCTCCTGCAACGACGTACAACCGGAGACATTCAGCGATGCCAACTCACTGTTGTAACAGGTGAGCGTCTTCAATGCCGTACATCCGCTGACATCCAGCGAGGTGATCGGATCCGAGCTGCAATGCAACTCGATCAGTGACGGATGATTGCGGATAACCAGCTCGGTCAGGTCCGTATCGGAGCAATCCAGTTTTCGCAGCGACTCGAAATACTCGATCCCTTGCAGGGAGGTCAAGGGTTCGGTATACTCGCTCAAATCGTCCAGCTTGATCACATTGGCCAGATATTCCATATCCTGTCGAGAGATCTTTCCCGCATCGTAGATCTGGCCCATCTCCTGCAATCCGCGGGCGAACGACGGGGCGAACCGGTCGGTGAAATCCGTGATGTCGGTCATGTGTTGGGTGACGGTTACCGGCGCGGGTTGCTTGCCGCAGGAGATTTCGAGACGGACTATGCGTTCCGCCTCGCTGAAATTCCTTCGGGCCGCCAGTTCGACGGTCTGGCTGCCGGCCGTGCCGCTTGCGGGCGTGACGGTCAGCCAATCCGCGTCTTCGCCGGTGACGGTGAGCGTCCAGTCGGCCGAAGCGGAGAAGGTGAGGGTTGCAGAGCGGTTGTCCAAGGCATCGAGCGTGTACTCGGTCTGTTCGATGACGAGTCCGGTATCCGCGGGGCTCGGATTGGGATCGGAAGTTGAGTCGTCGTTGCTGCAGGCGGCAAGGGCAACGGCGGCAGCGAGTGTCAGCAGGTAAAATGATTTCATAGGTATACTTATTCTATATTGAGTTTGTATGTGCGGTTTTTTGTCTTCGGTATGGGCGGCTCATTGCCATTGCCGGGCTTCAGACAGACCGGTTGGAAATGGTTTCTGCTCCTGTGTGGTATATGGGGTGTTGGAAATTTTTGTCCGAGGCAGTGCGTCCGAAGGTGCATGGACAGACTAAAGGTAGGTGAAAAAATCGAGAAATCCGAGGCTCCGAACACCTCGATGTGCTGAATTTGTCAGAATCGCACATTTTTGTCGAATGGGCATTTTCTGCAATTGTCGAATGAGCATATTTTTGTCATTTGGGCATATTTCAAAATGCACCGCCGACCGCCTCCGGCGCGGGCCCCCCCCCTGACTCCGACGCACGGGCGCGAGCCCCGATTCTCGGTGCAGGCATTCCCGCCGCCGGATGCCCGGCCAAACAAAACGGACGCCGCCTCCGCAACGGGAGGCAGCGTCCGCTGGTGTGTATATGGGTTCTGGGGGAGGGGTGCCGGTTCCGGATTCCGGACCCTCCGCCGAGGCGCCGCCGGTCAGCAGACCGGCTCCTCGCCGGCGATTGCCACGAGCCGGATCTCGGGCCCGGCGGGGCGGAGCAGCCAGCGGCGGAAGGCCTCGCTCTCGAGGCTCCGCAGCCGGAAGGCCAGCGCCGCGATCATCTCCAGACTGTACAACTCCACGCCGTGAACGATCCGCAGCGTGCGGCCCCTGCGCAGCGCCTCCGAGCGGTAGATCGCCCGGATGTTGGCCCGCACGGCCGCCTCGAAGACCCCGAACAACCGGGCTATTTCCGACTGCGTGAGCCACACCTCGCCCCCGGCCGTGCGGCGGACCGAGACCCGCTCCCCGTCGATCGTAATTGACCCCGTGAAAACGCTCTCCATCGCCGTCGGCATTACAGGTCGGCGGGCAGGGCGTTCATCTCGCGCAGAATGGTCTGGTCGAGCACCTTGGCGTAGTGGCGCGTCATCTTCGTGTCGGAGTGTCCGAGCATCTTGGCGACGCTCTCGATCGAGACGCCGTTGGCCAGCGTGTAGGTGGCGAAAAAGTGCCTTGCGCAATGGGTCGTCAGTTGCTTGCGGATGCCGCAGATGTCGGCCAGCTCCTTCAGGTAGGCGTTCATCTTCTGGTTGCTCGACACGGGCAGCAGCACGTTGTGCGCCACGCACTCGGGATCCGTGCGGTAGCGCTGCAGAATCCGCGCGGGGATCTCCAGCAGCGGGATGTTGCACATGTTGCCGGTCTTCTGGCGCGGCTTGCGGATCCAGCGGTGGCCCTGCATGTCGGTGACGATGTGCTCGGGTGCGAGCTGCTTGATGTCCGAGAAGGCGAGCCCCGTGAAGCAGCAGAAGATGAAGAGGTCGCGCGTCTGGGCCAGCCGCGGGATGTCGATCTCCTTGTGCATCAGCCGCTCGATCTCCGCCTTTTCGGGCATCTCTCGCTTGACGGGCTGCAGCGAGAAGCGGATCTCGGCGAAGGGGTCGCGCTGCATCCACTCGCGGGCCAGCGCGATGCGGGTGATCTTCTTGAAGTTCTTGAGGTACTTCGTTGCCGTGTTGTGGCAGCCGCCGCGGTGGGTCTTCAGGTAGAACTCGAACTCCTCGACGAAACGGCGGTCGACCTCGTCCAGATAGAGGTCGTCGCGGTGGTAGGTGTGGCGCATGAACTCCTGCGTGAGCTTCATGCAGGTCTCGTAACGCTCGGCGGTGGCAGCGGCCAGATCGATGCCTACCAGCTGGTGGCATTTGTCGTTGTGCTCGCGGAAGAGCTCGAAGAGCGTGTGGCGGTTCGAGGTCTTGCGGCCGAGGTAGAGGTCCAGCACCTGCTGGGCCGTGAAGGGCTGCTCGTCCATCTCCAGGTCGCGGTGGATGCGGATGATGCGGGCCCGCACGGTGTCGATGTAGAGGTTGATGGCCTTGCCGAGCGTGGTGCGGGGCGAAGCCTGGCCGCGGATGGCGTCCCACTGATCGGGGAGGATGCTCTTGCGGATGGTGGTGTCGGCGCGCTGGCCGTTGACCGTGATGCGGACGCACACGGGGACCTCCCCGTGCTTGTTGGGCCTCGTCCGACGCACGTAGAACGAGATCCGAAAAGTACTTTTTTGTCGATTCATATACTCCATGTGTTAACGGGTTGTAAATTTACGCCACCGTGTGCAATTTTGGAGTATGCAAAACGCAGTAAATCAGCGAATAAGAACCTTTCTGCGGTGGCAGAATCCGGGGCGGATGGTCATGCCACCGAATTGCCTGCCGAAGAGCTTCCGCAAGGGGGTGTATTTGTCCGACCCCGAAAAACAAAAATCCCTGTAAGTGAGCTACTTACAGGGATCACGGGTTTTTTGTCAAACCCCCTTTGCGGAGAGAGAGGGATTCGAACCCCCGGTACAGTTGCCCGTACACCGCATTTCGAGTGCGGCCCGATCGACCACTCCGGCATCTCTCCTTGTGTTGCGGGGTTGCTTTTCGGCTTTCCCCTCCCCGAAACTTTCGTTTTGGGACTGCAAATATAGACATATTTTTCGGAAACTACTATTTTTTGCAGGAAATTTTCGATTTTTTTGATTTTTTTCTTCGGACAGCTCCGTTTTCCGCTCTTTGCCTGATTTAATTCCTATCTTTGTATCCGGGGTTTTGGCCGCTTGCCGGTGCGGCGCAGTATTTCCCCTCCGCACCCGTTTATATGGGTGAGAGCCGATACTAAAACCGGTACGGTTTTCGTTCTGTTCATGAACAGAGCTAACGCAAACAACGAGTGAGCCATGAAAGAGTTGAGATTATGGATTGCCGCCGTCGTCGCGGCTGCGGGTCTCGCAAGCTGCTCGTCGGCATATTACGCCGCGTCGGGGTATGCCGGCGACGACCTGTATGTTCAGCACGACCGCGCGCAGATCGCACGCAAACAGCAGGCCGAGGCCGAAGCCAAGAAGGCCGAAGCCGAGGCGCGCAGAGCCGAGTGGGAGGCCCGGATCGCCGAGGCCCAGGCCGCTGCGGCAGAAAATGACTACTACGAATACCGGAGTGCCGATTCGAATCCTTACCAGAGCATCCTGGCCGATGACTACGAGAGCGCCTATGCGCGCCGCCTGCGGGGCTTCGAGTCGCCGACCTACCGGATGCCTTCGAGCTACATCAATGCCCGCTACAGTTCGGCCTTCACCTATGCCTCGGCCTACGATCCGGCTTTCTACAACGTCATCGTCATGGGTGACGAGGTGTGGGTCGAGCCCAAGTACATCACTTCGATGTTCGGATCGTGGGGGACTTCGGTCGTGCTGCTCGATCCGTGGTATTACGGCTGGAGCTGGCCGTGGGGGCCGTCGTTCTCGATCGGCAGCTGGGGCTGGAGCTTCGGCTGGAACGCCTGGTACCGGCCCTGGTACGCAGGGTGGTACAGCCCGTGGTACGATCCCTGGTGGGGACCCGGCTGGGGCTGGGGGCCCGGTTGGCATCACCATCCCTACTGGGGCCCGGCCTGGGGGCCCGGCTGGGGGCATGGGCACCATTGGGCGCCGCGTCCGAACTATCGCTTCGGACGTACCGGCACCGCAGGCGGATCGCGCTACCTGCCGGCCTTCTCGTCGGGCGGCAGCCGCTATCGTCCGGCACTCTCCGGAACGCGCGGCGGTGCGACCGGCAGCGGCTCCTCGCGGGTCTACTATAACAGCGGCGGGCGTACGAACAACAGCAGCCGGATTTACCGCAACAACAACAATTCGCGCAACGACTCGTGGAACAGCAACCGCGGTTCGTCGGGCAGCCGCTATACGCCCGGCCGGACCGAGAACTCCGGATCCCGCGGCAACAACTTCAACAGCGGCAGCAGCTTCGGCGGTTCGCGCGGCGGATTTACGGGCGGCAGCTCGGGCGGCTCGCGCGGCGGATTTACCGGAGGGGGCTCGGGCGGTTCGCGCGGCGGCAACTCCTACAGAGGACGTTAAACCTTAAAGAAGAATCGGAACATGAAACGAATCATAATCTGTTTGCTGGGAGCCGTCTCCGGCCTGGTGGCCGTGCCGGCCGCCGCACAGCAGTCGTCGATGCAGTTTGGCGGGTTGATGTTCAGTCACGACCTGATGCTGGCCGAGGATTTCGCCTCGCTGTCGCGTCCCGCGAATTTCGGGACGGCTCGTGCCATGGCGCTCGGCGGGGCCTTCACTTCGCTCGGCGCCGACATGTCGGCCATGTCGATCAACCCGGCCGGTCTGGGCATGTACCGCCGCAGCGAGATCTCGCTGACGCCGATGCTCTCGGTGGCGCAGGGCGAGACCGCGAATACCCTGCCGTGGCAGGGCAACAACCGAACCCGCTTCTCGTTCGCCAACGTCGGTGCGGCGCTCAACATCTTCGAGAGCTCCTCGGGTTCGCTGGTGAGCATGACGCTTGGCGTCGGACTCAACCGGGTCGCCGACTTCAATACGCGCTACTCCTACTCCTCGGAGTCGGTCTACGACGCCGCATCGGGACAGACCGTGCCCACGCTGGCCGATGTCTTCAGCCAGCAGCTGACCTACCACGGGATCTTCCCGAACCAGGACGGGGCACTCGGCTATGACTACGTACCCTACTTCTGGCCGGCGATCCTGGGCTACAACGGCTTCATGACGAGCCAGGCCGGTGACCAGATGGTGCCCGACATGATCGGCCACAACGCATCGGCCATCCATTCGGTCGATGTGGTCAATTCGGGATCGATCAACGAGTTCCAGATCGCCCTGGGCGCCAACATCAACAACATCCTCTACGTCGGCGCCACGCTCGGCATCCAGAGCGTTCACAAGAAGACGGGGATCACCTACCAGGAGCAGTATCTCTACGACGGTGCCCCCGTGGACCGCGACGGGACGCCGCTCGCCTCGAAACTCGACTATGCCTCGCTCTACCAGCAGACGGTGCTCGACGGCAGCGGACTGAATTTCAAGATCGGCGCCATCGTGCGCCCCGTGGCGGGGCTGCGTCTGGGCGTAGCCTACCATACGCCGACCTTCTATTCGCTCGACCGCACCTATGCGGCCGACATCGAGTCGTCGATCTCCAACGCCGCGAACACGAGCCGCGAGATCAACACCGACCGCACGCCGGTGCTCTCCGACGACGGCCCCAACAGCTGGGAGTTCGTCTCGCCGTCGCGCCTGCTGTTCGGCGCTTCCTATACGTTCGGCACCTTTGCCATCGTCTCCGTGGACTACGAGCGCGACTGGTACAACGGCATCCGGGTGAAGAACGTGCCTGACGGACAGCCCGGGTTCATCATCCAGCCCGAAGAGTACAAACTCGAGTTCAAGAACAACTTCTGTGCGACCAACGCCGTACGTGCGGGCCTCGAACTCAAGCCGCTGCCCGTGCTGGCCCTCCGTGTCGGCGGGGGGTACACCTCCTCGATGCTCAAGGACAAGAGCCTCTACTTCAACCGCCCGGTGGCTACCGAAAGCCACTACCTGACGACCGGTATCGGCTTCACGCTTTCGCGCACGACGGTGCTCGACCTGGCCTACCAGTACGCCGTGGACAGCTACTCGAAGTACCAGCTCTTCTTCAGCATGGATGCCGATGCCGGGCAGCCCGTGACCTGGAGCGGTTTTTACGATACTTCGATCACGCGTCACTACATTGCCCTGACGCTCGGCTTCCGCTTCTGATCCGCCGGTCCGCTGCGGGCGGCGCGGGATACGATTCTGCGCCTCCGGACGGTGGCCCGTCGCCCGCAACGGGGAAATATACCGCATAAAGGTCTGCTCCATGATAGGCAGACCTTTATTTTTTTGTATATTTGCGCTCCGGAACAAACGTAAAACCAAGATAAGTTATGGCTAAGGAACTCAAAGACCTCACCAAATCCGACGAGAACTACTCGCAGTGGTACAACGATCTGGTGGTCAAGGCCGGACTGGCGGAAAATTCGGCCGTCCGCGGGTGCATGGTCATCAAACCCTACGGCTATGCCATCTGGGAGAAGATGCACGATGCGCTGGATCGGATGTTCAAGGAGACGGGACATCAGAACGCCTATTTCCCGCTCTTCATTCCCAAGTCGTTTTTCTCGAAGGAGGCCCACCACGTCGAGGGCTTCGCCAAGGAGTGCGCCGTGGTGACGCACTATCGCCTGAAGAACGATCCCGAGGGCAAGGGGGTCGTTGTCGATCCCGATGCGAAACTCGAGGAGGAGCTCATCGTGCGCCCGACCTCCGAGACGATCATCTGGAACACCTACAAGAACTGGATCCAGTCCTACCGCGACCTGCCGATCCTCTGCAACCAGTGGGCCAACGTCGTGCGCTGGGAGATGCGCACGCGCCTGTTCCTGCGTACCGCGGAGTTCCTCTGGCAGGAGGGGCATACGGCTCACGCCACGCGCGAGGAGGCCGTCGAGGAGGCCACGAAGATGATCCACGTCTACGAAAAGTTCGCCACGGAATGGATGTCGCTGCCGGTGATCGTGGGGCACAAGTCGCCCAACGAGCGTTTTGCCGGCGCGGAGGATACGCTGACGATCGAGGCGCTGATGCAGGACGGCAAGGCGCTGCAGAGCGGTACGTCGCACTTCCTCGGGCAGAACTTCGCCAAGGCGTTCGACGTGCAGTATGTCAATAAGGAGGGCAAACTCGAGTATGTCTGGGCTACGTCATGGGGCGTTTCTACCCGCCTGATGGGTGCCCTGATCATGGCCCACTCGGACAACAACGGTCTGGTGCTGCCTCCGAAACTGGCGCCGATCCAGGTGGTGATGATCCCCATCTACAAGGGAGAGGAGCAGCTCGCCGAGATCCGCACCCGCTTCGAGGCGATTGCCGCCGAACTGAAGACCAGGGGCATCTCGGTGAAGATCGACGACCGCGACAACGTCCGCTCGGGCTTCAAGTTCGCCGAGTACGAGCTCAAGGGCGTTCCGGTGCGTCTGGCCATGGGGCCGCGTGACCTGGAGAACGGCACGATCGAGCTGGTGCGCCGCGACACGCTCGAGAAGGAGACCGTCCCGCAGGAGGGTCTTGCGGACCGGATCGAGGGCCTGATGACCGAGATTCAGGAAAACATCTACCGCAAGGCGCTTGCCTACCGCGACTCGATGATTACGCGGGTTGATACGTGGGAGGAGTTCAAGGAGGTGCTCGAGACGAAGGGCGGCTTCATTTCGGCACACTGGGACGGCACGGTCGAGACCGAGGTGGCGATCAAGGATGCCACGAAGGCCACGATCCGCTGCATTCCGATCGACGCACCCGACGAGGAGGGCGTCTGCATCTACTCCGGCAAGCCGTCGCATCGCCGCGTGCTCTTCGCCCGCAGCTATTGATCGGCCCGGCTCCGACACAGGGTCGGGACGGACGGAGCGGCTTTCGGACGCCGCATCCGTCCGTCCCGGCTTTTTTTGTCCCCGGCCGATCCGCTGCAGGCGGCAAAATGGGGGACAGGTAAAAAAATCGATGCGACGAACGCTTTTTTTCGTACCTTTATCGCCGTTATTCTCCGAATGCCATGGACAACGAAGCTGAAATCCGGAAACGGAAAATCTATCGCGTGACCTTCATCGGCTTTGTCGTGAACCTCGCGCTCTCGTGTTTCAAACTGGCTGCGGGCGTCCTCGGCCGCAGTGCCGCCATGACGGCCGATGCCGTACACTCATTCTCGGACATGGCCACCGACGTTGTGGTGATTGCCTTTGCCCGGATCTCGGCCAAACCCAAGGACGACGGGCACGACTACGGACACGGGAAATACGAGACGCTCGCCACGATCATCATCAGCCTGGCGCTAGTTGCCGTGGGTGTCGGCATCCTCCTGTCGAGCATGCGCTCCATCCGCACGGTCATCGAAGGCGGGGTGCTGCCCCGTCCGGGCGGTGTGGCGCTCATCGCCGCCGTGCTTTCGATCGTGGCCAAGGAGATTCTCTACCGCTATACGGTCCGTGTCGGACGTGCGATCGACAGCCCCAGCGTTGTGGCCAACGCCTGGCACCACCGCAGCGATGCGCTCTCGTCGCTCGGGACGCTGGTCGGCATCGGCTGTGCCTTCTTTCTCGGCGAGAAGTGGCGTATCGCCGACCCGATTGCGGCGCTCGTCGTCGCCGTCTTCATCTTCAAGATCGCCCTCGACCTGATCCGTTCGGGGCTCGGCGAGCTGCTCGAACAGTCGCTTCCCGCCGAAACCGAGGAGGAGATCCTGCGCATCGTCTCCGCCGATCCGGCCGTCAAGGAGCCCCACAACCTCCGCACGCGCCGCATCGGGGCCTCGATCGCCATCGAGGTGCACATTCGGGTCGATGGGGAGATGACCGTCAGGGAGTCGCACGACCATACGGTCGATATCGAACGCCGGCTCCGCGATCGCTTCGGCCGGGGAACGATGATCGCCATCCACGTCGAGCCTGAGAAATAACCCGTCCGGACCCTCCTCGCGGCGCGATTTTTGTATGACGCACGGATGCCGGTCGCTGAACCGGGGGGAGTAGAAAAATTTGGATTTTTCGGAAAAAGTGTTTATCTTGCGAACGTAAAATCTCCGGAAACGGTACGAACTGCTCCGGATGAGTTCAATACACGAGCGACACGATTAAATTTAAAAAACAGGGATTGCCTATCGGAACAGAATTCTACTCTTAGTAACTATTAGGGGGAAAAGAGTATGAACGTGCAAGTATTAAGTGACCAAGTATTGCTTAATCACTACCTTTCGGGGGACCGGAGCGCCATATCCACTTTGATCGAACGTCACAGTCGCCGCGTACGCGATTACATCGGCATGATGGTCAAGGACCGCGATGTCGCCGATGATATCTTTCAGGAGACCTTCATCAAGGCCGTTCGGGTGATCGACGAAGGCCGTTATACGGATAACGGCAAGTTTCTGTCGTGGATCCTGCGCATCGCCCACAACCAGGTGATCGACCACTTCCGTGCCATGCGGCAGGACAAGTCGGTCTCCGAATCGGATGCCGGATACGACATGCTCGGTACGCTGCGTTTCGCCGAGCGTACGGTCGAGGACTCGATGGTCAGCGACCAGATCGAGCGCGACGTCCGCGCTCTGGTCGATCATCTTCCGGCCGAGCAGCGCGAAGTGGTGATGTTGCGTTACTTCTCGGGGCTGAGTTTCAAGGATATTGCCGAACAGACCGATGTGAGCATCAACACGGCGCTCGGGCGCATGCGCTATGCGCTGATCAACCTGCGCCGGATGATCAAGGAAAAAAATCTGATTTTAAGTTGATCTTCGCACAATATTCCTCCCTGCCATGCGTTTTATAGTTGCAGCAGTTAAAACGAAGTGCCTATGGAGGACATGGACAAGAACGATGTTTCAAACAACGGCATCTCCGAGGACGAAGACTTGATCATGCGGGAGGTAATACAGGGTGATGCGGATTTGTGTTATTTGCATCATTACCTCTCGGAAGTTTTCCGAAAAGGGGATAATTTTTAAGGGTTAATTTTTGATGGGAGAAGGGGGCCGTGAGGTCCCCTTCATTGTTTGGCGTCGGCTTCGGACGGCAGGGTGTACGCGAAGCGGCGGCCGGATTACCGGCCGCCGCTTCGCATGTTTTCAACCTTGGGGCAGGGCGCGGGGGTCAGTGCTCCCGTCTCCCGTCGTTCGGGTGGGAGCAGCGCAGCTGGAAGGCCAGCGAGCAGGCTCCCGTGCCGGCGAAGAGCAGCGAGATCGAGACCCATACCAGCACGGCCGTCCGGCCGAACACAAGAGGTTGGAGCAGGATCCATACCGCACAGAGCAGCAGGAGGATGCCGGTGAAGACAGTCCATCCGGCCCCCGGGATCTCCAGCGCGTTCATGTCGCCGCCCAGCCCGATGGTCGCGAAGGCGCGCATCAGCAGCCAGAAACCCAGTACGATCGGGAGAGTGATCTCCGAGAGCGAGACGTTGAAGATCAGGATGAGTCCCAGGATGATCTCGATCAGCCCGCCGACGGCCATCCAGCCGCGGCCGGTGACGAAGTGGCGGTTCATGGCCGAGAGTGCGGCCTCGAGCATGCCCGAGAGGAACATCAGCCATCCGAACAGGGTGGCCAGTGCCAGATAGCCCCGGTTCGGGTAGGCGAAGATCAGGATGCCGGCGGCCAGCAGGGCGACCCCGACGACGGCGAGCAGCCACCAGTAGCGGACGGCCCGCTTCGAATTTTCAAGCAATACGTTGATTCGGTCCATAGCAAACGGATTTTGCCTTCGTCAGCGCAATTCGTGTGCCAACCCGGCATGCCGCTCCGGCCGGGGCCTGGCGACAAAATGACCCGGGAGCGCTCCAATGAGGGCGAATATCCGTTATCTTTGCGCCGTTATCGAGGATCGGATATTATGGCGACTACGACAAAGGAACTCACGGCGGGGCGTCCGCTGACGTTGATTCTGAACTTCACCCTGCCGCTGCTGCTGGGCAACCTGCTGCAGCAGACCTACTCGCTGGTCGATGCCGTGATCGTGGGCCGCTTCCTGGGAATCAATGCCCTGGCCTCGGTCGGAGCCAGCACTTCGGTCGTCTTCCTGATCCTGGGCTTCTGCAACGGTTGCTGCGGCGGATTCGGCATCCCCGTAGCCCAGAAGTTCGGCGCCCGAGACTATGTGACCATGCGGCGTCTGGTCTTCGTCAGCCTGAAACTCTCTGCGGTGATGTCGGTGGCCATTGCTCTGGTTACGAGCCTGCTGTGCGGCGATATCCTGCGGATCATGCGGACTCCCGACAACATCTTCCCCGGGGCCTATGCCTACCTGCTGATTACCTTCATCGGCGTTCCGTGCACCTTCTTCTACAACCTGCTGGCCTGCATCATCCGGGCTTTGGGTGACAGCCGGACGCCCTTCTGGTTCCTGCTCTTCTCGACGGTGCTCAACATCATACTCGACCTCTTCTGCATCCTGGTGCTGAAGTGGGGCGTGGCCGGAGCCGGCATCGCTACGGTCGTCTCGCAGGGACTTTCGGCGTGGCTCTGCTACCGCTACATGATGAGCCGCTTCGAGATTCTCCGGGCGCAGCCCGGCGAGCGGCGCTTCAACGGGCGTCTGGCGCGACAACTGCTCGGCATCGGGGTGCCGATGGGCCTGCAGTTCTCCATTACGGCGATCGGCAGCATCATGCTGCAGAGCGCCAATAACGCTTTGGGTACGGCCTGCGTGGCGGCCTTTACGGCAGCCATGCGCATCAAGATGTTCTTCATGTGTCCGCTTGAGAGCCTCGGCATCGCCATGGCCACCTACAGCGGCCAGAACTACGGTGCGGGTCGTCCCGAGCGCGTCTGGCAGGGCGTGCGGGCCAGCTCGCTGTTGATGATGGTCTACTGGGTCTTCACCTTCGCGGTGCTGATGACCGCTTCGCGGACCATCGCCCGGCTCTTCGTCGATGCCTCCGAGACCGAGATCCTGAACGACACGGCGCTCTTCCTTCATGTATCGGTCTCGTTCTTCCCCGTGCTGGGGCTGCTCTGCATCCTGCGTTATACGATCCAGGGGGTGGGTTATACCAATCTGGCCATGCTTTCGGGCGTCTCGGAGATGATTGCCCGGATTCTGGTCAGCCTCCTCGCCGTACCGGCCTTCGGCTATATCGCCGTCTGCTTTGGCGATTCGACGGCGTGGATTTTCGCCGACCTCTTCCTCATTCCGGCTTTTGCCTTCGTCTACCGGCGGTTGCTGCGGATGAAGCGGCCCGATGCTGCGGGACCTGCCGGCCTGTGACCGACGGTTTTCCCCGTCTCCTGTCCCGAATGCTCCCGAATGAAAATCGCCCCTGCCGCCAGGATGCGGCAGGGGCGATTCGTTTCAGACGGAAGACATTTCTTGCGTCTTATTCGAAGTCTTCGCGGAAGAGTCCGTAGTGACGGATCAGGCGGGAGATCTCGGGATCGAGGTTGCCGCGGAACTTGAGGTTCTCGCGCAGCTCGACCGCACGCAGGAAGTACTTGACGGCCTGCTCCTCGTCACCCAGACGGGCCGCCAGAATCGCAAGCATGTACTGCAGGTCGGCCGTCGATCCGGCCTCGGGCTCGGCGCGCAGGATCCGGTAGGCCGCGGCGTCGTAGCCGAGCGACATGTAGGCCAGCGCGGTGTTGCGGTCCTCGTAGGGGCGCAGGATCTCCAGAGCCTCCTCGTAGCGGCGCTTGCGGAGCAGATCCACGGCGTGCATGTAGTTCGAATCGACCTCGGTGGTGTATACCGTGTCCTGCTTCATGCCCCGGCGGTGGAGGTTGAAGCGGAAGTCCACGGCACGCATCTGCGGGTAGATCACGCTGCGCATGCGGGCATACTCCTTGGGATACTTCATCCGGATGCGCCATTCACGGGTGTCGGGGTTGCCCTCCCAGCGGATCATCTCCAGGATCTCCTCCCTGTGCGTGAGCAGCGTGTCGGCCTCCACCAGACGGTAGAGTTCGTCCCAGTCTTCGGCCAGCCACGTCGTGCGGAGCAGGTTCGGCAGGTCGGGCAGCCGGTCGTCACTGTCGGCCAGCACCTGACGGCCCTCGTCGTCGAGCGTGTAGCTGCCCGCAACGCGGAGCGAGTCATAGAGTGTGCGGAACTCCGATACGAGCACCTGCCGCAGGGCCTCGGCGCGGTCGCGGGCCAGACGGTCGTTGAGCACCCAGGTGCCTTCGGGTGATGCCGTTGCGCGGAGCGTGATGCTGTCGATGATGTAGACCGGGTCGGTCATCAGCCCGTGGGTCAGCGAGCGCACGGCCGCAATCTGTCGCCGGTTCTCCGTCAGCGTATCGACCAGCCGGGCCTTGCCGACGGGGAAGGTGAAGAAGAAGCGGGCGTTGGCCTCGGCATCTCGCAGCACGATCCGCTGCATGTAGCGGGTCCGCTCGTCGAGGAACGAGGTCATCGAGGCTACGTCGTAGGTCAGCGTATCCGACCGGGTGAGTCGGTAGGTGCGTCCGCTGCGGTCCTCGACCTCGCCGGTCAGGTAGAGACGCAACTTGGCGGTGTTCTCGTCGGCCTGCACCGGCTGCGAGTAATAATAGTCGATCTTTCCGTCGGGGCGGACGACCACCGTGTCGAGCCGGGCGTTGGGCAGGTAGGGGTGGCGGACCATCCGCCCGAAAGCCTCGGGCTTGCCCTCTTCCAGCCGCCGGTTGCGGGCAATCGCCCCCTGACGCAGCACGCTTTGCCGTACGGCGGCCGTATCGAGGTCATTCAATTCGGCCAGACGGTCGTTCGCCGCCTCCTTGCGCGAGCGGTAGTTGGCGAGCATCGTGCTGTCGCTCGTTTGCTCCAGCAGCCCCTCGATGGCGGGACGCCGGCGTCCCGTGTAGGCGAGGCGGTCGGCCGCCAGGTCGCGCAGCTTCCGTTCGCCGGCCGTGTATACTTCGGCGTAGACCTTCGCGGGCTGTTTGCTCAGCGAGCGGATGTAGGCCTCCCGCTCGCGGTCGCCCGCTGCGGCGTAGTCGCCCTCGATGCGGGTGAAGATCTCGCCTCCGGGCAGCACGTCGATCCCTTCGTAGCGATAGCGCGGGGCGAAGTAGTCGTTCAGGTGGTCGAACTTGTCGTTCGGGTCGGACGTGTAGGTCGTGTTGGCCTGTACGATCCGGTCGGTGGCGTAGACATACCGGCGCAACCGTTTGTAGCGGCGTCGGCTCTCCCCCTCGGTGGCCCATCCCACCTTCGGGTCGAACATCGCCTCGTCGGGTGCGAGGCTTCCGAGCCGCTCCGCCGCATCGGCATATTCCGCCCGTTCGGCCGCCACGCCGTTCATGTAGCGGCGATAGGCCCCCTTGTCGGCGAAGCGGTCGAAGTAGTCGGCGCTGTCCACGATCCGGGCAAGGTAGTCGTCATAGCGGCCGTATTCGCGCTGCTGCATGGCGCGGTAGCGCTCGCCGCTGTATACCAGCGGGTCGAAGGAGAGTGTGTCGTCTCCCTTGAGCAACTGCGGTCCGATGACCAGCTGCCAGCTCCGGTCCTGCAGCTCCTGCGGGACGGTGACGATGAACTCGACGTTGATCTTGCCGTTGCGCTCGACGAGGTTGCGGCGATTCGCTGCCGAGATGACCACTTCATCGATGTTCACCGACATGATCTTTTCGCCCGAGGCCGAATCGAGGGCCACGGGGGTCAGGAAGAGTTCGGTCCCGTCCTGCTTGCGGAAGGTGATGATCCGCGGCGGACGGACCGTGTCCGCCGCGCGGTAGGCCCTCTCCCGTTTGGTCCGGGCAGGGAGATGCACCTCTGCCTCGGGGTCGCTCTTGCTCAGCTTGCGGATGTTGCCGCAGCCGGAGAGCAGGGCTCCGGTCAGAAGGACCGCAGCCGCATATTCCATCCATTCACGTTTTCTCATCTGGGTCGGGTAGGGTTTATTCGTGCTGCGTATCCACTGCGCCGTTCACATCGACCGTGAAGACGCGCCGTTTGCCGCCGGGCGAGGTCTGCACCTGCCGCAGGACGAGCGTCGCGTCGGCCATCCAGCTTTCGTAGGGAACCTTCATCTCGTAGCGGAACGTGCGGTCGGTTTTCCCGTCGGCATTGATGGTCAGGTAGGGCTGCCGCTCGGCCCAGTAGGCGCCCGAGAGACGGCGGCGGCGCTCCATCATGTGCTGCTGGTAGCGGCCGTTGATGAGGATATGCGGGAAGAGCTTCACCGAGCGGCGGTCGGGGGTGCTCAGTTCGGGAAGGATCGCCCAGCTCTGCGAGCGGGTCACGGCGTTGCGTGATACGGAGACCTCGAGCACCAGGTGCAGTTCGCCGTTGCGTTCGGCCAGCACCTTGCGTGTTACGGCCACGTCGCCGACGATCTGTGCGCGCAGCGATGCTGCGGTCAGAAGAAACAGGATCAGAATGCAGTATCTTTTCATCGCGTGGTTCGGTTTTATTTCTTGGAGTTGAACAGGTAGACGAACGAGACGCCGAGTTCCGTGGGAATCGGCAGGATCCGTTTGCGGTTCGTGTAGGAGGCGGCCTTCGGCCCGTTTACGGGTTCGGCATGGTAGCTCAGACGGGCCAGTCCGGCACCGGCCGAGAGCTCGATGTTCCAGTGGGGGCTGACGTAGAACTGGTAGCCGATGCTGATGCCTGCCCCGACGAACGACCCTTTATAATAATGTGTGGGCAGCCCGGTGAGGATGCGGTTGCCGATAAACGGAAGCTTGAATCCGCCGACCTCGAATTCGCCGCCGATGGCATGCACGCCGAAGTAGAGCCGCGTGTATTTTTCGGTGACCCAGTAGCGGTATTCGGGTCGGAGGAACCAGTGCTGGATCTTGTTGTCCGTGCCCAGAGTCCACGGGTTGTAGTTGGCCGTCATGCCGATGGTCGAGTGCTTGCCGACGGCGATGTCGATCCCTATGTTCGGTGTCGTTGCAGCCCAATAAAGCAGGTTGGTTTTCACGGCAACCTGCTGTGCCGATGCCCCCAGCCAGCAGAATCCTGTCAGCAGCATCGTTGCAAAAAGTTTCTTCATCATATCTGTTTTGTGGAATAGTTCCCGTTGGTCAAAGCCCCGGATTCGGGAAGGGAATAACGTACGACTCTCGCTCACCATCCTGTTCCTCAGCTTGTACGGGCGCAAAAATGGAGATAAAACGAGGGAAAATGGGTATCATGTGCGATACGGATATCCGAAACGGTCCGTATCATGTGCGAAAGGGGGCTGCAGCGGTGCGCAAAATGGCTCCTCTGAGAGACGGAATCTGTTTCGAGAGGAACCTCGGTCTGGAGTTTTTTTTGAATTTCGCCCTACCTTTTGGACTGTGTTTTTTGGAAAATTCAAAAAAAATCGCGATAATCGTAAATTAAATCGGGACGAATGGTGTGTTGGGAAAAATTTTCAATATCTAATACCGAGAAAAGATGAAAGGTGCAGACAAGATGTTGTTGTGCACCGGACTGATCTCCACGGGATTCGTGGCGAATGCCGGTGCGGCGGAAAAAAATGCAAAGCCGAATATCATTTTCATCCTGTGCGACGACATGGGATACGGCGATCTGGGATGTTACGGGCAGAAATACATCCAGACGCCCAACCTCGACCGCATGGCCCGCGAGGGGATGCTCTTCACGCAGGCCTATGCCGGAAGTCCGGTGAGTGCCCCCTCGCGGGCGTCGCTGATGACCGGGCAGCACTCGGGCCACGGGCATGTCCGCGGCAACCGCGAGTATTGGAGCGGCGAGGTGATGTATGGGCAGAACAGGGAGTATGCCGTCACGGGACAGGAGCCCTATGACCCCGACCACATCATCCTTCCGGAGATTATGAAGGGCAACGGCTACACGACCGGCATGTTCGGCAAGTGGGCCGGCGGTTACGAGGGTTCGGTCTCCACACCCGACAAGCGCGGCATCGACGAGTACTACGGCTACATCTGCCAGTTCCAGGCCCACCTCTATTATCCCAACTTCATGAACCGCTACAGCCGTTCGGCCGGCGATACGGAGGTTATCCGGATTGTTCTGGAGGAGAACATCAAATACCCGATGTACGGCGACGACTACCGCAAGCGCCCGCAGTACTCGGCCGACCTGATCCATCAGGAGGCCCTGGCGTGGCTCGACCGGCAGGACGGCAAGCAGCCCTTCTACGGTTTCTTCACCTATACGCTGCCGCACGCCGAGCTGGCGCAGCCCGACGACGAGATCCTGAAGCACTACGAGAAGCAGTTCTTCGTGGACAAGACGTGGGGCGGCAGCGAAGGGTCGCGCTACAATCCCGTGGAGCACACCCATGCGCAGTTCGCGGGCATGATCACGCGCCTGGACGGCTATGTGGGCGAGATTCTTGCCAAACTCAAGGAGAAGGGGCTCGACGAGAACACGATCGTGATCTTCAGCAGCGACAACGGCCCTCATGAGGAGGGCGGTGCCGATCCCGAGTTCTTCGGGCGTGACGGCAAGTTGCGCGGGCTCAAGCGCCAGTGCTACGAGGGCGGCATCCGCATTCCGTTCATCGTGCGGTGGCCCGGACACGTCGAGGCCGGTGCGGTGAACGACCACCAGTTGGCCTTCTACGACGTGATGCCGACCTTCTGCGAACTGATCGGCGACAAGCGCTTCCCAAAAAAGTACCTCAATTCGGAGGTCGAGGGCGACTGCTTCGACGGCATCTCCTTCGCTCCGACCCTGCTGGGTGACGACGAGCGGCAGCAGAAGCACGACTTCCTCTACTGGGAGTTCCACGAGACGGACCAGATCGGCGTCCGCATGGGTGACTGGAAACTGGTGGTCAAGCGGGGCGTACCCCATCTCTACGACCTGGCCACCGACCTGCACGAGGACCACGACGTGGCGGCCGAGCATCCTGACGTGGTACGTGCGATGAAGGAGATCATCCGCCGGGAACACCGTCCGAACGACCTCTTCCCCGTGACACTGCCCGATTTCGACTGATCGCATGGCAGGAACCGGGATCTTGCCCGGGGTTGAAACGAAAAGGCAGCCCTCTGGGCTGCCTTCTTCGTCAGGCGGACCGCTGTGCGGCTATTTGAGCCGTTTCAAGCCCCGGT
>ERZ857521.371-NODE-371-length-70121-cov-5.002626_pt1 | contig 70121 bp, 67 predicted proteins | sample MGYA00519701_ERZ857521 | MGnify/ENA primary metagenome ERZ857521 (study PRJEB31778, sample SAMEA3449346) | human gut metagenome | biome: human gut; feature: human-associated habitat; material: faeces | place: United Kingdom | collected 2010/2012 ...
TTCCCTTGACTGCGCTCTCTGGCCTTTGTGTAATCTATGTTTGACGCGGATACAATTTTTTGTGAACAAACGCGCGCAGCAGCCCGTCCGTATTGCCGTGCTGCGTTACTTGCAGATGATCGAGGCTCAGCGCGTCCATCACGGCGATCAGCGCGGCCATGCCGGTGGGCAGGATATCCGCGCGCCCGGCGGGAAAACCGGGGATGCTTTCGCGCTGATTGCGGGGCGTGGCGGCAATCTGTCCAAGCAAGGTTTCAATCGCCTGACGTTCCAAGCGCATGCCCTCGATATCCGCGCGGCCTGTCTGCGCGGCCAATATCTGCGCCACGGACGTGCCTGTGCCGCCTACCAGGCAGAAAGGAAGACGCTCGGTTTCGCGTTGCAGGGCATGCAGAGGCTCGGCGATTTCGGCGGCAATGCTGAGCGCCATGGCGATATCGTAGGGGCTGTTGATGGGCTGGCGCTTATGCAGGCGCGACGCGCCCAGCTGCAGCGAGTAGGCGTGCGCCAGGGTATCGCCGCTGCCCAGGGCGATTTCGGTGGAGCCGCCGCCGATATCGATCATGCCGGCGCGCGGCCAATCGCCCGCCGCTCCGTAAAAGGAATAAGCGGCCTCCTCGTGCCCACTGAGCACGCGCAGGGGTTGGCCGCAAAGCGATTCCAAAGTGGCGGATAAAGCCTGTGCATTTTGCGCGTCGCGCACAGCGCTGGTGGCATATAGGCCTACCAGACGGGCGTTTTCATGCTGGATTTGTTCATAGAGCTGGCTTACGCCGCCCGCAAGCAGGGCGATGGCCTCATCGGTCAGCATGGGATTTTCCTTGTTCAAATGCAAAAGCAGGCGCGTTTCAACGCGCCCGCGCACCGGATGGGATAAGGCTGGCGTTTCATCGCAGCACAGAGAACGGGTGGAATTGGAGCCGATGACGATCACCGCGATGCGATTCATGGCTGATCTCCTTCTACTACGTACATTTCAATCGTTTGTCCGCCGTACAGGGCCTCGGGATTCTTGATGACAAAGCGCATTTCGCCCGGCATCATGTAGCCGTATAGCTGCCGTGCCTTGGCGATGATATAATCGTCCGTTTCGGCGATGCTGACCTCGCTTTGCAGCTTATCGCGCTCACGGGCCATTTCCTCACGGGAGATGGACAGGTCGGTTACGCGCACGCGCAGCCGTTCCGTATCGTCGCGCACACTGTTAATCATCATGATACCTACGCAAATGATGACGAACAGCGTGCAAATGAGCGTCAGCGGGCGCACGGTACCGTAACGAAAACGATCTTTTGCCTGATCCAGGGCGGATTTATTCTTGCCGGGTTCGGTGTTCATGCGATATGCCTCCGGGAATTCGTTCGTGTATCTATTCGCCGTCCGTGGCGCTTTTCCTGTTGCGGCGCAGTAATTTTATCACGGCGCAGATTGCGCCGCGCACGCCCAGCCGCCACAGCAGGCAGCCTGCGCCAAAGGATAAAAGCATATAGGGGCGCAGTGCGCCGCAGCCTGTGCGCTCCAGCGCAAGAAAGCACAAGAACGCCCCGCAGGCGCATAACAATAGCTGCATGCCAAAATGGATGATCGCGCCGCAGCGGCGCGCAAGGGGCATCAGCATATCGCACAGCATCGCCGCGGCCAGACCCGCATATACCAGCGCCAGCAGCGTATCGCCCTGCCCGGCGGTTTCACGCAGCGGCTGCATGGTTATTTCAGCCAGCCGCGCCAGGCACGGCGCAGGCCGCTGGCGTCCGAATAGCTCAGTGCGTCCACCCGGCCTTCGAAGGTTAGCCTGCCTTCATCCAATAACAGCGCCGTAATGTGAATACCTTCGCCGGAAACGGCCAGATCCCCCTGCTCCGTGCGCAGCAGCAATTGCTTTTCATCAAAAGAGAGTACCTCTTTCACGCCGGTCAGCTGGGCGGACTTGCGGTCGTTTATTGTCAGCATGTGCGGCTTTGCGGGCGTATCCGCGCCTGTTGCTTTGGGCATTTGCGATCACCTCGCGGCTATGATATGCACGCTTTTGTCCAATGATACCGAAAGAAGGATAAATTATTGTGCAAAGTGATTGCATATCTGCCTTTCTTCATGTATAATGGTCTGGCAGGGTTGACTGCATGGAGGATTTGCAATGTATCGAGTATTGTTTGCCACCAATGAACCAGCCGTGCTGGAACCGCTCAATCAGATTACCAACTGGCAAAGCATGAGCTTTCATGATCCCGTGCTGGCCGGCAACGCAGACGAGGCGATTCGCCTGATGGAAAGCAAGCGCGTGGACGCGATTGCCTACATGCTGAACGCGGACGAGGCCCGCAAGCTGAGCCTGTATCTGAACAATATGCGCCCGAGCCTGCCGATCTTTCAGATTCAGCGCACGCTGGATGCGCAAAAGGAAGAGATCATTAACGTCCGCCGCCTGCTGGATCGCCTGCATGCCGATATGTCCGACGAGGTATACGACGAGGCCGCGGTGCTGGATATCCTGCGCGATGAGGTAACGCATAATCTGCTGGCGGGCGAGGTGGCTGCCGACGCGCAGCTGCGCGGCACATTGCAGCTGCTGCGCTCCTTTGTATCGCCTGACAAGCAGGCCATCCTGTTTGATTTTGATCTGCCGCAGGGCGAGGTGTATCTCTCCGCCCAGTGGCATTATGGCAGCGAACGGCTGGAAAACGCCCTGCGCAACAATTTCTTTGGCCGTTATTATGATGATATTTATTACTGCGTGGCCGTGCTTACCCCGCGGCATATCCGCGTGGCCGCCTGCCAGCGCTACGATACAGAAAGCATCTCCGAAGAAGACCTGCTGCAAAAGGCCAACAGCCATGTGGAGCAGGTGCTGGATAATATCAAGGAATACCTGGGCTTGGATATGGTGACGACGGATTGCCACATCCTGGACAAGCTGTGCCTGCTTACGCAGGAGCATCAGCAGCCTGCCGAAGGCTAAAACGCACACTTTGCAATCATCCCTGGACGCGCCGCTGCGGCCGGGGATTTTTTCATGAATCGAGCGATAAAGGAGAGAAACGTATGCCTGTACGCATTGCCATCTGCGATGACAGCGCAGACTGGCCGTGCAGGCGGAGCGCTTTGAATCCGCGCAGGCTTTTCTGTTCCATTATGAGGAGCACAAGGATTACGACGTGCTGCTGCTGGATATCGAAATGCCTGGCATGGACGGGGTGAGCATGGCGCGGGCGATTCGCAGCGAAAACGAGGCGGTGCAGATCGTCTTTATCACTGGCTATTCGGATTATATCGCTGAGGGCTACGATGCGGCCGCGGGCACGCATTACGACGCGCAGCGCGTGCGCGAATGCCTGAAGCTGGCGGGCTTTGAAGAGCGGCTGCAGAAAATGCCCAAGGGGCTGGACATCTGCCTGTATAAGGATCTGGAGCAGGATGGCGTGGAGATTTCGGGCGGCGAGGCGCAGAAGATTGCCATTGCCCGCGCGCTGTATAAGGACGCGCCCTTTATCAGCCTGGATGAGCCTACCGCTGCGCTCGATCCCATCGCCGAGGCCGAGATTTACGAAAAATTCAACGAAATCGCAGGCGATAAGACGGCGGTATACATCAGCCACCGCCTCTCCTCCTGCAAGTTCTGCGATGAGATCGCGGTGTTTGATCAGGGTCAGGTTGTGCAGACGGGCACGCACGAGGCGCTGTTGGCAGACACGCAGGGCAAGTATTACGAATTGTGGCACGCCCAGGCGCAGTATTACGCCCAGACGGAAACAGTCTGAAATGGTGAAAATTTGCGTTCATTTCCACAATCAGAGAAAAAACATAGGGAAATGCCAAAATAACCAAATTAACGCTTGACAGGCGCGCGGATCAATGCTACAATACCGGCGAACTGAATACTTGGATAGAGGCGCGAGGTTCATCAGTACGTCCGGGCCGCACAGACCGTTGCCGGATCGAAAGGGGACATCGCCGAAGCGCTCGGGCAAGGGTCTGCTTTCCGGGTAGCTGGGTCGCCGTGGAACACGCGGCGGACTGTCACAGGTTTTCTCCTGTGAAGCGCTATCAAGGCACACGGCAGTTGCCGCGGGACAGGACTTCCCGCCTCTGTTTGATCTTTGATTATGAACCGCTTCACTGGAAGCGGTTCATTTTTTATCCGGCAATCAAAAGAAAGGCGGTATGACCCATGATGAGAAGATTTGCTGCGCTGGTACTTTGCCTTGTGTTCTGCTGCACGATGATTCCTGCGGCCCTGGCCGACGAGCCCTCGGGCGTGGAGGACGGCGTGCTGACCGTGGCCATGGAATGTAACTATGCCCCCTATAACTGGTCCCAGGGCGACGACAGCAACGGCGCCGTGCCGATCCGCGACAGCCGCGAGTACGCCAACGGCTATGATGTGATGATGGCCAAGAAGCTGTGCGAGGCCAACGGCTGGCAGCTGGAAATTGTCCGTCTGGATTGGGATTCCCTGGTGCCCGCCGTGCAGGCCGGCGTGGTGGACGCGGTGATCGCCGGCCAGTCCATGACGGCGAGCCGCGCGGAAATGGTGGATTTCGCCGGCCCCTACCTGTATGCCAGCATCGTGTGCCTGGCCAAGCAGGGCACGCCCCAGGCTGCGGCCAAGGGCATTTCGGAGCTTTCGGGCTATTGCACCTCGCAGCTGGGCACCATCTGGTATGACAGCTGCCTGCCGCAGATTGCGGGCGCGAAGATTCAGTCTCCCGCCGAGTCCGCCCCCGCCATGCTGATGGCGCTGGAAGCGGGCATGGTGGATTTCATCTGCACCGATATGCCCACTGCGCAGGGCGCGCTGCTGGCCTATCCCGATCTGGTGCTGCTGGATTTCAGCGGCAGCGAGGATAACTTTGCGGTGTCCGATGAGGATATCAACATCGGCATCTCCGTCCGCAAGGGCAACACCGTGCTGAAGGAAGCCCTGGACAGCGTGCTGTCTACCATGACGGCGGAGGATTTCAACGCCATCATGGCGCAGGCCACGGCCATTCAGCCCATCGAGTAAGCATAAGCATGCGGGCGGCGCGCCTTTGCGCCGCCCGTCCATCTGAAAGGAACGAAGCGCATTATGAACAGATTTGCGGCCCTGTTTGACGATATCGCCTTGCTGTGGGGCAAGTACGGCTCCTCCTATCTAAACGGCGTCGGCAGCACCCTGCTGCTGGCTGTAATTGCCACGCTGGTTGGCTGTGTGATCGGCTTTCTGTGCGGCATATTGCAGACCATTCCCTGCTCGCACAGCGATCCCCTTGTCAAGCGCGGGCTGCTGGGGCTGCTGCGGGGCATTATCCGCGCCTATATTGAGATATTCCGCGGCACGCCCATGATTCTGCAGGCGGTGTTCATCTATTATGGCCTGCCCTATTTCACCAACAACGCCGTGCAGTTCCGCAATATCTGGGCGGTGTCCATTCTGGTGGTATCCATCAATACCGGCGCGTACATGGCCGAGTCCGTGCGCGGCGGCATCCTCTCAGTGGATCGCGGGCAGACCGAGGGCGCGAAGGCCATCGGCATGACGCATGTGCAGACCATGCTGAGTGTGGTGCTGCCGCAGGCTCTGCGCAACATCATGCCGCAGATCGGCAACAACTTTATCATCAACGTTAAGGATACCTCGGTCATGTTCATTATCGGCTTCAACGATTTCTTTGCCGTGCACAAGGCCGTGGCGGGCGCGACGTTCCGCTTCTTCCCCTCCGCTGCCATTGAAATGGCGGGGTATCTCACCATGACGCTGCTGGCCTCCTTCCTGCTGCGCAGGCTGGAAAAGCTGCTGGACGGCCATGCCAGCTACGAGCTGGTGCGCGAGGATCCGCTGGTGGCCACGGCGGGCACCTATAACTATCCCGGCAAGGGCAGCCCCTATGACGAAGTAAACCGTGAGCGGCCGCAGGGCGCGCGGAAGGAGGATGCGGAATGAGTGAATTGGTATTGCAGGTGCAGCATCTGTCCAAGTCCTTTGGCAGCCATGAGATTTTGCGCGATATCGATTTTTCCGTCCATGCGGGCGACGTGACCTCCATCATCGGCGCGTCCGGTTCAGGCAAGAGTACGCTGCTGCGCTGCATCAATCTGCTGGAAACGCCCTCGGATGGGCACATCCTGTTCCATGGGCAGGATATGGCAGGGCGGCATACCAACGCCGCGGCCTATCGCGCCAAGGTGGGCATGGTGTTTCAGTCCTTCAATCTGTTCAACAACATGACCGTGCTGCAAAACTGCATGGTGGGGCAGATCAAGGTGCTTAAGAAAAAGCCTGATGAGGCGCGCGAGATGGCGCTGCGCTATCTGCGTCAGGTGGGTATGGCTCCCTACATCAACGCCCGGCCGCAGCAGCTTTCGGGCGGCCAGAAGCAGCGTGTGGCCATCGCCCGCGCCCTGGCCATGCAGCCGGAAATCCTGCTGTTTGACGAGCCGACCAGCGCGCTGGATCCTGAGATGGTGGGCGAGGTGCTCTCTGTTATGCGCCAGCTTGCCAAGGAGGGCATGACCATGCTGGTGGTAACGCACGAGATGGCCTTTGCCCGCGATATCAGCACGCATGTGGTGTATATGAACGGCGGCGTGATCTGCGAAGAAGGCACGCCGCAGCAGATATTCAACAATCCGCAGAAGGCGGAAACGCGCGACTTCCTGGCGCGCTTTATCGCGGGGTAAGGGCATGAAGCGCATATCCTTTACAAGCGACTATATGGAAGGCGCGCACCCACTGATTATGCAGCGCCTGATGGAAACCAATCTTGAGAAAACGCCCGGCTACGGCACGGATGCCTACTGCGAGGCGGCGAAGGCTAAAATCCGCAGCGCCTGTCATGCGCCGGAGGGGGAGATCTTTTTCCTTGTCGGCGGCACGCAGACCAACGCCACTGTGATCGACGGCCTGCTGCAAAGCTATCAAGGCGTAATCGCCGCTGAAACCGGGCACATCGGCGTGCACGAGGCCGGGGCGATTGAGTTTGGCGGGCATAAGGTGCTGACGCTGCCGCACAAAAATGGCAAAATCACCGCGGAGCAGATTGAAAAGCTGCTTTGCGATTATGCAAACGACGCGAATCGTGATCATATGGTCATGCCCGGTATGGCGTACCTGTCTCAGCCCACGGAGTATGGAACGCTGTATTCGCGCGCGGAGCTGACGCAGATCAGCAGCGTATGCCGGGCGCACCGCATGCCGCTCTATGTGGACGGCGCGCGGCTGGCCTATGCGCTGGCCTGTCCGGAAAACGACGTGAGCCTGGCCGATCTGGCCGCGCTGTGCGATGCGTTTTATATTGGCGGCACCAAGTGCGGCGCGCTGTTTGGCGAGGCGGTGGTGCTTCCGCGTCCGGGGCTGATTCCGCATTTCTTTACGATCATCAAGCAGCATGGGGCGCTGCTGGCCAAGGGCAGGCTGCTGGGCATTCAGTTCGATACGCTGTTTACCGATGGGCTGTACGAAAAGCTGGGCGCGCCCGCCATGGCAGCGGCGGATCACATCCGTGCTGCCCTGCGTGAATGCGGCTACACGCTTTGCTTTGATTCGCCCACCAACCAGGTTTTCTGCATCCTGGATAACGATACGATGGCACGTCTGGCCCAGAAGGTGGACTTTGGCTTCTGGGAAAAGTACGACGATACGCATACGATTGTTCGTTTTGCTACCAGCTGGGCGACGGATATGGACGATGTGAAATTGCTGAAAGACGCGCTCAGAGACGCGCGGAAATAAAGACATAAAAAAGCGCTGACGGATTTGCATCGGTCAGCGCTTTTGTGATGCTTATTTTTTCCTTTTGCGCCCCTTGGGAAGGAACGTCCATCCCAGCAGCCCGGCCGCCAGCACAAAGCAGCCGATGCTGTATGCCGAAAGGCCGCCTGCAAGCGGGGACACATCGTGCAGCAGACCGCCGCATACAAGCAGCGCGGCGGCGATCAGCGCTATGGCCAGCTTGAACGTGATATCGCCCAAAAGCTGGGCCAGATCTGCGCCCGGATGATGCTCTACGCCCAGGTTGGCTTCGCCCTTCAGCCCCGTGCGCAGAAGATCGGCCAGCAGCGCGGGAATTTCCAGCGATTTGTGCGCGCTTTCGTACACCGCGCGGCTATCCTGCACAAGCTCCGCACGCCAGTCAATCTGATGCAGCATCTGATCGCCCAGGCGCGCCGTTACCACGCTCATCACGTTGATCTGCGGGCTCAGGTCGGCCACAACGCCTTCGATGGTGGCCAGGCCGCGCGCCAGCATGGTCAGGCTGCCGGGCATAGAAATGCCGTTGGCCTTCATCACGGCGGACAGGTCTTCAAATACCTGCGCCAGATCCATGCTGCCCAGGTCTGCCGAGCCGTACTTATCCAGCAGATCCTCGATATCGCGGTACAGCCGACGTTTGTCCGTCTTACCGTGAAACTCGCCCAGCCCCATTACCGCATCGCGGCACAGATTGATATCGCCCCGCGCAACGCCGGTAACGGCCTTGCCGATCAGCGTGCGCTGGCGCTCGTCCAGGCTGCCCATCATGCCCATATCCAGCCAGACGATCTTGCCGTCGCGCACGCGCAGATTGCCGGGGTGCGGATCGGCGTGGAAGAAGCCGTCCTCCATGATCTGGCGCACATAGTTGTCGGCCAGTTTTGCGCCGATTTCGGCCAGATCGTAGCCTGCCTGGGTCAGCTCGTCCTTTTTATCGATGCCCATGCCATCGATGCGCTCCATCACCAGCACCTGCGTGGTGGTGTACTGGCGGTACAGGATGGGGGAAGTGACGAAGGCTACGTCCTCGTTGAGCTTGCGGAAGCGCTCCAGGTTGGCGGCCTCGGTTTGAAAGTTCATTTCCTCCTGCGCCACCACCCACATTTCATCCAGCACCTGGTTAAAATCCACCAGCCCGCTGGCAGGGGTGTATTTGAGAAGCTTGCTTGCCTGCTTGAGCAGCATGATATCGCGGCTCATGATTTCATGAATGCCCTCGCGCTGCACCTTGACCACGACGGGCTCTCCGGTTTGCAGCACGGCTGCGTGAGCCTGCGCAATAGACGCGCTGCCCAGCGCCGCGTGATCAAAGGAGGCGAATACCTCCTCCAGCGGCCTGCCGTAGGATTTTTCCACGATGGCGGCGATTTGCTCATAAGGCATGGGGGCCACGCTGCTGCGCAGCTTTTTCAGCGCGTCGCAATAGGCGGCGGGCAGGATATCTGACCGCATGGAGAGAATCTGCCCGAGCTTGATAAACGTGGGGCCAAGCTCCTCAATGATAGCGCACAGCTTTTCGGGGGTTATGCCCTTTACGATCTCGTGACGGCGCATAACCTCCATAATTTCCAGCAGGCGCTGGCGGTTCTCACCGCGGTTTTCGTTGCGTACTGGCATAAAAACCTCTTATTCCTGCGCTTCAGGCTGCTCCGGGGCGGGCTCGGTTTCAGTTTCAGGCTTGATGGGCGCTTGGGCGGGGGCGGCCTGGGCGCGCTTTTCCTGCGCGGCCTGCACGCGCTGACGCAGGGCTTCCAGCTGCGCGTCGTCCAGATTGTCCAAATCCTCCTCGGGCTTTACCACATGAACCGTGACGTTATCGCGGATGGCTTCTTTGACGGAGTGCTTCAGCTCCTCGTTGAGTACCTTGCCCTGCTCCACGGTCAGCTCGCCCTTTTTGACCAGATCGCGCAGGATGCTTTCGGATTTTTCCTTTGTGACGGCGGCGGCGCCGATGCCGGCCAGAATGAGCTTGCGGATGCTTTCACCCAGTTGATCCATGGTAATAACGCTCCTTTCCATTGGTGCATTTCAATTTGTGCCGCAGGGATGCGGCAATGGGATAATTCGCTGCTTTTTGCGAAAAATCCTGCATAGGGGATAAAAAAGAGAATGCGAAAAGCGCGCCCGTGAAGCGCAGGATGCGAAGACGAAAATCGCCAAGACCGTAAAGGTTTTCCGGCGCTTTTAATCCGCAGTGCCGGCTTTGCCGCCGAACAAAAAGAGGACGGGGGCGCTGCTCACACGCCCCCGTCCAATGCAAAGAGGGAGATTATCAGATTTTCAGGCCCACGCGATAGCCCGTATGGAAAGCGTCGAAGATCTTACCGGCCTTCACCGCATCGCCCACCAGATAGGCTTCCTTGTCCGCGGCGATCAGCTGATCATAGAGCTGATGGTTGGCCTTGAGGCCCAGCGCCAGGATCACGGTGTCCGCCGTCAGCTTCTCTTCGCCCTGCTTGCCGCTGACGATTGCGCCGTCGTCCTCGATGGCTTCCAGACGGGTGTTGGTCAGGATGCGCATATCGGTCTTGGCAATGCGCTCACTGTAGGCCAGGAAGTCGGTTACAGCCACGCCGTTCATGATCTGCGGCTGCATTTCAACCAGCGTCACCTTGTGGCCGTTTTCGGCCAGATCCAGCGCGGTTTCGGAGCCGACCAGGCCGCCGCCGATGACGATCACGCGCTCGCCCACGGGCTTGGCGCCGTTGATGGCGCTCAGGCAATCCACCGCGATGGGCTTATCCACGCCGGGAATGCGCGGAATGATGGGCGTGCTGCCCGTGGCGCAGACGACCGCGTCAAAGTCCTCCAGGTCGGCCATTTCGGCGCGCTTGCGGATGACGGGGATACCCAGCTTTTTGATCTGGGTGGCCTGGTATTTCATCAGCGGGCGGATATCGGCCTTGAATTCGGGGGCCGCCGCCTCGTTAAGCAGGCCGCCGTCGATGGGCTTTTCTTCAAAGATGGTCACATCGTGCCCGCGCAGCTTGGCCACGCGCGCGGCTTCCATACCGGCAGCGCCTGCACCGATGACGGCGATGGTGCGCGGCTTTTCGGCGGGCTTGATCTTCAATTCGCCCTCGCGGCTGATCTGCGGGTTGACAGCGCAGGTAACGGCCTTATAGTTAAAGAAGGTGCGCTCCAGGCAGCCTTCGTTGCAGCGGATGCAGGGACGGATGTCCTCGGGATGGTCGCTGCAGGCTTTGTTGGGCCATTCGGGATCGGCCCACAGGGGACGGCCCAGACCTACGAAGTCGCCCTTGCCGGAGGCCAGAATTTCCTCGGCGTATTCAGGCAGGGTGATGGAGCCGGAGGCGATGACGGGCACATGCACGTGCTTCTTGATGGCCTCGGCCGCCCATACATTATGGCACACATTGATGGCCATGGGGGATACCTGATGGATCATGGTGTGGTGATCGCCGCCCGAAATATGGAATGCATCGATGCCTTCCTTTTCCAGCGCCTTGGCCAGCTCGATGGTATCCTCAATCGGGAAGCCGTCCGGCTCGTAATCCGTGCCGCTCAGGCGGATGGTGACGGCCATGTCCGGGCCGACCTTCTTGCGCACGTCGCGGGCGATTTCCAGGTAGATGCGCATGCGGTTTTCCAGGCTGCCGCCGTACAGATCGGTGCGGTGGTTGGTATGGGGGGAGAAGAAGTTGGTCAGCAGGTAGCCGTGCGCGCCATGGATTTCGACGATTTCAAAGCCGGCGGTCTTGGCGCGGCGGGCGGCGTCGCCAAAGGCATGTACGATATCCTGGATTTCCTCGATGGTCAGCACATGCGGCACGGACTGCACGCCATACTGATTCCACAGCTTGGGCCAGGGCAGGGCGGAAGCGGCGCAGATGGGCTGGGTGCCAAGGAACTTCTGACGGCCGCAGTGCTCAATCTGGATGGCGGGCACGGCGCCGTTTTCACGGATGCACTCGGCCAGCCAGGCCAGGCCGGGAATGTGCTCGTCGCTGGAAATGCCCAGGTGGCAGTGCGCGCTCTTGGAGCCGATTTCATCCACATAGGCGTATTCCACAATGATCGCGCCCGCGCCGCCCTTGGCCTGGTCGGAGTAGTAGCGGATGGCGCGCTCGGACACAGTGCCGTCCTTGTTGTTCATGCCCGAAGACTGCGGAGCCTTGAGAATGCGGTTTTTCAGCGTCACATTGCCGATCTTGGCGGGGGAGGAGAGGATGGGGAACATCTTAGATTTCATGGGTGCGCCTCCTTTGTGATAAGCAGATTTTCTGCAAAAATTTTATCAAATCGCCTTGCAGCTATCGATATCACATGATACAATAATGCGGGAGCACCTGCGCTCCACTGTATCCTGCGATACTGAAAACCCGAAAAAAGAGGACGACGACGCGATGACTGAAACCCGCAAATCCCCCGTCAGCTTTATTTTGAAGGATACGCTGCTGCCCTGGCGCGGCATGCTGCTGTCCTCGGGCGCGGAGCTGCTGGATTATCCCGCAGGATCGGTGCTCAGCCGCAGCGGCGAGGTCAATCAGCATATTTATTTTTTGCTTCGCGGCATTGTAAAAACCTACACCAGCAACGTCAGCGGCTATTTGCGCCTGCTGGGCTATCATAAGGCCAATACCATCTTTACCCTGGATAACCTGCGCGGTGGCGAGCCTGCGGTGGTATCCAACGAGGCGCTGACCAGCATCACCGTGCTGCGCTTTACGCCCGAGCTTTTGCAGCGCATTTGCCGGCAGAATCCGGCCTTTGCCACTGACATGGCGCTGTATGTGGGTGACGTGCTGCGGCTGATGTGCTTTGACGCGGAAAAGCAGAGCATCGATGATGTGCAGACTCGCCTGGCTACGTTCATGTGCCTGTACATTGAAAGCAGTGCCGAAACCTGCGCAGAAAAGAACGTGGTGCCCATGACGCAGGAATCCCTCGCCTCGGCCATCAACGCCTCGCGTATCCAGACCAGCCGCATCTGCGCCCAGCTGAAAGCGGACGGCATCATCAGCATCGGCCGCAAGCGCGTGGAGGTGCTTGATTTGCCTGCGCTGATGGCGATGAGGCAGTAAGAATTGCAGCATAATTGCATATAACAAATCCGGCCCTGAATTTGCTTCAAGGCCGGATTTGCTATTCTCTTATGACTTACGCCACGCTGACGTTTTCGGTATACATGGCGTACAGCTGGGCGTACAGGCCGCCCTTTTGCATCAGCTCCTGATGGGAGCCCTGCTCCTGGATGCCGTTCTCGGTGAGCACCCAGATGACCGAGGCGTTGCGGATGGTGGTCAGGCGGTGGGCGATGGTGAAGGTGGTGCGGCCGTGCGCCAGCTTTTCAAGCGACTGCTGCACCAGGCGTTCGCTTTCGTTGTCCAGGGCGCTGGTCGCCTCGTCCAGGATCAGGATCGGCGGGTTTTTGAGGAACACGCGGGCGATGGAAATGCGTTGCTTCTGGCCGCCGGACAGCTTTACGCCGCGCTCGCCCACATAGGTGTCGTAGCCGTTGGGCAGCTGGGAGATAAAGCTGTCTGCGCCCGCCTGCTTGGCTGCTTCGATCACCTGCTCACGGGTTGCGCCGGGCTTGCCGTAGGCAATGTTTTCCGCCACGGTGCCGGAGAACATGTACACCTCCTGCTGCACCATGCCGATGCTGCTGCGCAGGGATTTGAGTGTGATATCGCGGATATCCTGCCCGTCGATGGTGATGCGCCCGGCGGTGACGTCATAGAAGCGGGGAATCAGGTTGCACAGCGTGGTTTTGCCGCCGCCCGAGGGGCCGACCACCGCCACATTCTGCCCAGCCTTGACGTGGAGGTCGATGTTGCTGAGTACCTCGTGGTTCTCATCATCGCTGTAATGGAAGCCGACGTGATCAAAGCACACGTCGCCGCGCACCTCCCCCAGGGGCTTGGCGTTGGGGGAATCCTTGATATCGCTGGGCGCATCCATGATTTCGCAGAAGCGCTCGATGCCCGTCATGCCGCGCTGGAACTGCTCGGTAAAGTCCACGATGGTGCGGATGGAGGACAGCAGGGTGGATACATAGAGCAGATAGGCCGTATAATCACCGATACCGATTTTCTTGTTGATCAAAAACAGCGCGCCGGCCACTACGACGATGATGTACATCAGGCCGTCAAACAGACGGTTGGATGTGCCAAAGCCCGCCATGTAGGCGTACTGGCGCTTTTTGCATTCAAGAAAGCGCAGATTGCCCTTGGCGAATTTTTCCTCTTCCAGCTTTTCATTGGCAAAGGACTTGACCACGCGGATGCCCAGCAGCGTATCTTCCACCTGCGCGTTGATTTCGCCCACCTGATGGCGGCAGTCCTTGGATGCGGCGCGCATGCGGCGGTTGAAAAAGCGGGTAAAGAAGATCATGAAGGGCAGCACGGCAAAGATCATCAGCGTCAGTGTTACGTTCATGCCCGACAGGATGATAAAGGAAATCAGCACCTTGATGCCCGAAATGAAAAAGTTTTCGGGGCCGTGGTGCGCAAACTCGGTAATATCAAACAGGTCGCTGGTGATGCGGCCCATGATCTGGCCGATTTTGGTGTTGTTGTAGTAGCTAAAGGACAGCTGCTGCAAATGGGCGAAAAGATCGGTGCGCATATCGGTTTCAATGCGCGCGCCCATCACGTGGCCTTCGGACTGCATGTAATAGTTGGCCGATGCGTCGATGACGCGCAGCAGCATATACAGCGCGCCCAGGCGTAAAATCAGGCCAGTGGATAGCTCGCCCGCCATGCCCAACGCGCCGTTGGTGATGCGGCGCACAATCAGCGGCAGCACCAGCTCACACACGGTGGTCAGGCCAGCGGCCATCAGGTCGATCATCAGTAGCTTTCTGTATTTGTAAAAATAAGGAATAAAGCGCTTTAACAGTTGGGAGGTAGGCATTTGACGCTGTTGCTGTTGCATGGCTTTTGTTCTCCTGTTCAGGTTAAGGGTCGGTAAAGGATAAATGGGTCATCAGGCTTTCAAGCGCCTGCACGCCGCCGCTGGGTAAATACAGGGCGTAGGCCGCGTCCTGCGTGGCGTAATAAGCGCAAGCGCTGCTGCCGTCATGGGCGACAAGTGCCGTTTGCTCCTGAATGCTCCAGCGATAGGCGGAATCCGGCGTAAGCGTGTCATATCGCAGCAGCTGTGCCTGGCTGGCGGGCTGCACGGCGGTGATGGTCAGGCCGCTGTCCTCCTGCCAGGTTAGCAGGCGCGCGCCGGCTTGCGCATCCTGCACGGCGCCGGAGCCGGAGAGGGACACGAAGGGCACCTGCGCGCCGAACACCGCGGCCAGATCGGGCAGGCTGGCGGAGGATACGCTGCCGATGCTTGGCAGGGGAGAGGCGGGAATTTGCTGCACCGGGGCCTTTTCCTGCCTGCCGCCCAGCGACAGCAGCAGATAAAACACCGCCATCAGAAAGCCCATGCCCAGTGCAGAGAAGATTTTTTTCAGCATTCCATTTCCTTTTTATTCAAGCAAACGACCCAGCGTGTCGCCCAGGCGCTCATCCAGCGGCTGCGTGCGCCCGTTCATTTGGGTGCGGTAGGCGCGGTAGAACGCGCCTGCAAGCTGGCGCTGCTCGGTTTGGGTTAAATCGGGGGAGAGGAAGATGTTGTGCAGCACATCATAAGCGGGCACGGCCATGGACGCGGCCTGTGTGCCCGGCATGGTAAAGCCCAGAAAGCTGCGGCAGTGCGAGGCGTCCGGCAGGATGAAAATGCGCACATAATCGGCGCACAGCTCCTGCAGATAGCTTTGCAGAAAGACGTCGGGCTGATCGGACAGCTGGAGGCAGCGATGCAGGCGGGGCTCGTCAAAAATCTCCCGCGCCATGCGGCGCTGCGCGGCTTCGTCATGCTGCTCCGGATGCTCAAAGGCGTGCAGCAGATAGCTTTTGATCACATGGAAGGACACATGGCGCGGGTCGCGCAGATGCAGATTGCCGCGCATGAGCAGCTCACGCTGCACGCGCAGATCATCGGGCGCCAGCGCCTCCGCGCGTGTCAGATAGGCGTGCGCGTCGCGGGGATCGCCCGCAGCACGCGCGCGCATTAGCAGCGCGGCCGCATCCATGCCGTCGGTCTTTGGCGGCTGATATTGCCTGGAAAAGAAGCCCATAGGCAGCCTCCGTATTTATAGCAGCTCCGCCTGGAAGCTGCCGCTTTGGTCGATAGTCAGCAGCGCGCACGCGCCGCGCAAGGTGCAGGTGCCAGGGTTGATCAGCAGCACGCCGTCACGGTACTCGCAAAAGGGCTTGTGCGTATGCCCAAAGCATGCCACCTGCGCGCCTTTGGCGGCCGCGGCGCTGGCCAGGGTATCCAGCCCGGATTTTACGCCGTAGCGATGGCCATGGGTGACAAAGATGCTGACTCCGCCGATGTTAACCAGCATGTCATCCTCATAGTCGCATCCCCAGCCGTCGCAGTTGCCGCGCACGATCACGGTTTGCAGGATATTTCCGGCCAGGTATTTGGCGTCGCTGCCGCCGTCACCGCAGTGAATCAGCGCGTCGAGGGGGCCGCCAGCCTCCAGCTTGATCAGCGACTGCTCCAGCATGCCGCGCATGCCGTGGCTGTCGGATACAATGCCGATGCGCTTCATAGCAGCTTCAAGGCCTCCTGCATGGCGCGGGCACGGTGGCTGACGGCGTTCTTGGCTTCACCTTCCATTTCGGCGAAGGTCAGGCCATTTTCGTATTCAAAGTAGGGATCATAGCCAAACGTACCGCTGCCGCGCGGCGCGCGGGTGATGCGGCCAGGGCACTCGCCGCGCACGATCTGCGTGGGCTTAAAGGGCGAGGCGATGGCGATGCAGCTGACAAACCGCGCCGTGCGCGCTTCATCCGGCACATTTTCCATGTTTTTCATCAGCAGGGCGTTGTTGTCCGCATCGCTGTGCTGATCGCCCGCGTAGCGTGCGGAATGCACGCCAGGCGCGCCGCCCAGCGCATCCACGGACAGGCCGCTGTCGTCCGCCAGCGTGAGATAACCGGTGGCGCGCATGACGGCCTCGGCCTTGATGCGCGCGTTCTCCTCAAAGGTTTCGCCATCTTCGATAATTTCATCCGTAAAGCCTGCGTCGCGCATGGACAAAACATCGTACCTGCCGCCCAGCATGGCGGAAAGCTCCTGTATTTTATGCGCGTTGTTGCTGGCCAGAATCAGCTTCTGCTTGGGGGCGATCAGCGCCGCCGCATCGCCCAGCGCTTCGCGCTGTGCCTGCATCAGGGCGCGGCAACCGCTTTCACCCAGATCCAGCAGGGTGTTGAGCTTATCGCGGGAAAAGGCACAGCCCTCGCCCGTACCTTGCAGCTCGATAAACTCGCCCTGCTCGTTCATTACAAAATTCATGTCCGTGTCCGCGCTGCTGTCTTCCGTATAGCACAGATCCAGGCAGGGCGTACCCTCCACCACGCCTGCGCTGATGGCGGCGATCTGGTGGATAATGGGCGATTCGCGCAGCTTGCCCTCGCGGATCAGCCGGTCAATCGCGCCAACCAGCGCCACAAAGCCGCCCGTGATGGCAGCCGTGCGCGTGCCGCCGTCAGCCTCCAGCACATCGCAGTCAATGGTGATCGTGCGCTCGCCCAGTCGTTCACGATCGACTGCCTGGCGCAGCGCGCGGCCGATTAAACGGCTGATTTCCACGCCGCGGCCATCCTTCTTGAGACCGTCCCGCTGCTTGCGGCGGCCGGTGGAGGCAGGCAGCATGGCGTATTCCGCCGTCAGCCAGCCACAGCCCTTGCCGCGCAGGAAAGGCGGCACGCCCTCCTCTACCGATGCGGTGCAGATCACCCGTGTGCCGCCGGTTTCAATCAGGCAGCTGCCTGCAGCGGTGGATACAAAATTGGGGATAAAACGGTGCGCGCGGGGCGCGTTGCACGCGCGGCCATCCTTGCGTTCCATCATCAAAATCCTCCTGAATGCATGGGGAATAAATCGCTCCCATTGTACAATTAAAAAGGAAATAAGTCAACGAGACAAACAGTAAAAAGACGGCGGAAGAATAATTATGAAACGACGCTGAATTTAAAGAAGCATGGAAATATTTAAAGCTTTTTTTCTTGAATTACGCAGCCTGTTCCAGTATAATAATAAAAAACCCCTGCGAATGAGGAGGAGCTTTTATGCCGTTTGAGCAATACATTGAAACGCTGGATCCCGTCCTGATGCACGCGGGCGAAAATGCGCCGCACGCCTATTTTATTCCTTTTGACGCGGATCAAGATGCGCGCGGCGCGCGGGAAAGCAGCCGCCGTTTTACGTTGCTGAATGGGCAGTGGGAGTTTAAGTATTATCCCAGCGTGCGGGATTTTACGGCGGATTTTGATCCCATGACCGAGCCGCTGGAGGCTTCCATGCCTGTGCCTGGCACGTGGCAGATGAATGGGTACGATCATATTCAGTATACCAATGTGCGCTTCCCGTTTCCCTATGATCCGCCCTATGTGCCGGCAGATAATCCCTGCGGGCTGTATCGCCGTCGCTTTGCGCTGGATAAGCAGCCGGGCGCGGTGTATCAGCTGGTGTTTGAGGGCGTGGATAGCTGCCTGCTTTTGTGGGTAAACGGGCAGTTTATCGGCGCAAGCCAGGTGCCGCACTCCCCGGCGGAGTATGATGTGACCGCCGCGCTGGTGGACGGCGAAAACACCGTCTGTGCGCTGGTGAGCAAGTGGAGCGCGGGCAGCTACTGCGAGGATCAGGATAAGTTCCGTTACAGCGGCATCTTCCGCGATGTGTATCTGTTGCGTCGCGACGCGGGTCATGTGGTTGATTTCAGCGTGCGCACCGCGCTGGCAGAGGATCTGCATCAGGCCGCCGTGCAGGTGCGCGCAGCCTTCAGTCAGCCCGATTGCGCATGCCAATGCGAGCTGTATGCGCCCGATGGCACGCTGCTTGCAACGCGCGCGATGCAGGACGGCGCATGCGCGTTTGAACTGAATCGACCCCTGCTTTGGACGGCTGAAACGCCCGTATTGTATACCCTGCTGCTGCGCTGCGGCGGCGAGGAGATTGCCCAGCGCGTAGGCGTGCGTAAAATTGAAATCCGCAACGAGGTGGTGCTGCTCAACGGCAGCCCCGTGCGTTTCCGCGGTGTGAACTTGCATGAAAGCAGCTGCGATACCGGCGCGTACACCCCGCCGGAGCATATTCGCCGCGACCTATTGATGATGAAGGCGCACAATATCAACGCCGTCCGTACCAGCCACTATCCCCAGCCGCCGCTGTTCTATCAGCTGTGCGACGAATTGGGCATTTATGTGCTGGACGAGGCTGACCTGGAGTGCCATGGCGTGGTGTCCACCGGCGGGAGCACCGATCATGAGAAATACAACCGCATGGCGGATGATCCGGCCTTTGGCCCGATGATGCTGGATCGCGTACAGCGCATGGCGATCCGCGATCAAAACAGCGCTTGCGTGGTGATTTATTCCATGGGTAACGAGGCCGGCATGGGCGTGAACTTTGATCGCGCGCTGGCCTGGACAAAACGGTTTGATCCTACCCGCCTGACGCACTATGAGCGCGCGTCCTTCCCACCGGAGGGGCGTGATATCAACCGCAGCGATCTGGATTTGTACAGCCGCATGTATCCATCCCTGGAGGAAATTGAACGCTATTTCAGCGAGCATACGGTGTGCAAGCCCTATATCATGTGCGAGTATTGTCATGCCATGGGCAACGGGCCGGGAGACCTGGAGAATTATTTCCGCCTGATGGAGCGCGAGGAGCGCATCTGCGGCGCGTTCGTGTGGGAGTGGTGCGATCATGCGCCCGCCATCGGCAAGGATAACCAGGGCAGGCAGCGTTATCGCTATGGCGGCGACTTTGGCGAGGTGCTGCATGACGGCAACTTCTGCGCTGACGGCCTGGTGTCCTCCGACCGCACGCCGCATCCCGGCCTGGTGGAATACAAGAATGTGCTGCGCCCGCTGCGAGTGGCTGCGGCTGATCTGGCTAACGGCTGGATTACGCTGAAGAATCATCTGGATTTCGTATCGCCCAAGGGCAGAATTGATATCAAGATCGTCCTGTCCGGCGGTGGCCAGCCCGAAGAAACGGTGCTTGTTCCTGCGGAGGAGCTGGATATCGCGCCGCGCGGCACAGCCACGCTGCATGTGCCTGCCCGCGCGGGCGGCTGCTGCACGCTGTATGCGCTCAGCGCTGCCGATACTCCCTGGGGCAAGCGCGGCGATGTGCTAGGCATGGAGCAGCTGGGAGAACCTGAATTTGTGCCGCAGATTCAGCAGCGCGCTGCGCAGACACTGCGTGTGAGCGGCGAAAAGGAACGCTATGTTACCATCTGCGGCGATGATTTTGTCTATCGCTATGACAGCATGACCGGCGCGTTTGCCGCGATGGCGGTGCGCGGCAAGGAAATGCTGCTTGCGCCCATGGCGTATAATATCTGGCGCGCGCCGACGGATAACGACCGCAACATCAAGAACGAATGGAACCGGTATCTATACCGCTATGCCGTCTCGCGCGGTATGGGCACGCAGGTGCAAAAGCATGACGACCGGGTAGAAATCGAAACGGCGGTGCATATCAGCAGCATGTCCATTTGCCTGCTGGCGCAGGGCACGGTGCGCTGGACGGTGCATGCCGACGGTCGCGTTGCCTGCCAGGCAGATATGCGCCGCGAGGCCGGCGTGCCGGTGTTCCCGCGCCTGGGTCTGCGCATGATGCTGCCTGCGGATTATGACAAGCTGCGCTATTTTGCCTATGGCCCGCTGGAAAGCTATATCGATAAGCGCCAGGCTTCACTGCTTGGCTGGCACGCGGATACGGTGGAGACGCAGTACGCGCATCCCCTGCGTCCGCAGGAGAGCGGCAGCCATTACGGCGCGCGTTCGCTGACGCTGCATGGCGCGCAGGGCGCGCTGCGCATCGAGGGCGCGGGTTTTGGCTTCTCGGCGCTCAATTATTCGCAGGAGCAGCTGGCGGACGTTGCCCACGACGACGAGCTGTCGTGCGAGGAGCGCTGCGTGCTGTGCCTGGACATGGCGCAGCGCGGCATTGGCAGCAACAGCTGCGGCCCTGAGCTGCCCGCCTGCTATGAGATTGCCGATCATATCCAGTGGCAGGTCATGCTCGATCCGCTGGCGGAGTAAACCTTCACAAAAAGCAACCCCGGCAAGATGAAGGGTTTCCATTCATAAGGAACTAATCCTTGGGGATACCGCGTAGTCGATGTGGCTACGCGGTTTTCCTTTGCTTTGGGGATGCTTCCAGAGTGATCGGCTCAGTTAGGATGGGGATTTCGATCTGGCCGACAAAGTTGAAGACGATTTCCACCGTCTGCCTGCGGTGACCGCTGGATTTATCCGCTTCATGGACAATGATCTTCTTGATGAATTCGTTCACGATGGCGGTGGTCAGCTCGGGGATATCTACGTACTTTTCCACCAGAGCGGCGAAGCGGTCGTAGTTGTCGCTGTCTTCTCGCTGCTGGTCGATCAGTTCTTCCATGACGGTGATCTCGGTCTTGAGCCGCTCCTGCTCTTCTTCATAATCCGCCATCATTTTCTGATAGCGATCATCCGAGAGCGTGCCGAGAACGTGATCTTCGTACAGCCGTGTGATCAGCTTATCAATGTCCTCCAAACGCTTCTTTGCCTGTGCCAGCTGCTTCTGGTTCTGTTGGATGCTGCTGTCCTGCGCCTTGCGGGTGGATTGCATCCACTCCTGCTGAAAGCCCTCCGCATCCTCCCGGACGTAGGCGGTCACTGCGCGAATGCGTTCCAGTACAATGTCCCGCAATACTTCCTCTCGGATGTAGTGGCATGTGCATTCGCCACGGTTATCTTTATAGCTGGAACACCTGTAATGATCCTGCTTCCCTTCAAAGCTCTTGCAGGTGGCAAAGTGCATTCGCCCTCCGCAGTCCACGCAGTAGGTGATACCGGCAAACATGCCTTCCCGTTCTGCTCGCTGGATGCTGCGATGCCGCTGCTGACGAAGCTCCTGCACCCTATCCCATAGCTCCTTTGGAACGATAGCTTCCTGCGTGTTTTCCGTAATCACCATGTCCTCCGGCTTGTTGTGGATGCGCTTCTTCAGCTTATAGGATTTGGAATACGTCTTGAAGTTGCAGGTGCAGCCGGTGTACTCGATGCGTTCAAGGATAGCGCACACAGTAGCGTCTGACCAGTGATACGGATGAGCCGAAAGCGGGTTCCCTTGCCGCTGGTTATACACGGCAGAGGGCATCAGGATTCTTTCTTTCTCCAGGATCGAGGCAATGCTCTCCGGGCCTTTTCCCTGCATTGCCAGGTCAAAGATTCGTCTTACCACCGGCGCAGTTTCCGGATCGATGATCCAGTGTCCTTTTCGCATCGGATCTTCCAGATAGCCATAGGGTGGACGGTTGAGATGCTCGCCGCGCATTCCCTTGGCCTTGATGACGGCGCGCACTTTCCGGCTGGTATCCTTGGCATAGAAGTCGTTGAACAGGTTGCGGACCGGGGTAAAATCACTGTCGCCATGTTCGGAATCCACGCCGTCGTTCACGGCGATGAATCGCACATTCATGCTGGGGAATACGATCTCTGTGTAGTGTCCAACTTGCAGATAGTCCCTGCCGAAGCGGCTCATGTCCTTCACAATGATCGTGCCGACCTGCCCCGCTTCCACCAGGGAGAGCAATTCCTGCATCGCCGGACGGTTGAAGTTGGTGCCAGTATAGCCGTCGTCCACGAAGAATCTCGTGTGGGTGAAGCCGTGATCGTCAGCATACTTTTGAAGCAATGTTCTCTGGTTTTGGATGGAGTTGGACTCTCCATCCAGATCGTCTTCGTTGCTGAGTCTGCAATATAACGCGGTGATCTGCTGCTGATTCAAATCATTTTCCTCCTTTCGGGAATCAGTCGGCAGAACCGTAGTGCTCATAGGAATCATAGCATAGTTCAGGAAATTCGTCATCTGGGAATAGCCTCCATACGGGGTAAAGATTCAGAGAAGATCAGGCGTTTCACCTTACCGACCAGGCTTTCTTTGCCGTCGCAATCGGTCAGGATCGAGTACCGGGTGTTGCCGATCTTTCGTTCGATGATGCCGTGGAATGTATCGTATGCCGACCAGATCTTCTCCCAGGCTTCCACCAATTCGGTTGGAGGAATGTCGGGCGGATAATCATAGACAGCTGCCCAATCGAAGGGCTCATAGCCGGAAGCGATTAGGTCATTGAGATACTCGTAGTCCATTTCTTGGGGGATGGTGTAGCGCATGCGTTTGGTAAAAACCTCCTTAAAATGAGTTTCGCATATTTGCTAAATATATATTATCATATCAAAAGAAGTCTGTCAACAAGCATTTCGCATATTTGATAAATTTTTCTTGACGAGAATTTGGTTCGCCTGTATAATGCAGATGGAGCTACAAACGATTTCATCGTAAGCTGCGCATGTCATCTTTACATCAGGATCGGAGGATCACATGAAAACCGGAGAGAAGCTAAAACGCATCCGCAAATTTCGCGGATACAACCAGCCGGAGTTTGCCATTATGGTCGGCATGGGCGAAAACGCAGCGCCAAGAATTGCGCAATATGAGTCCGGATATCGTGTGCCATCTCCGAAACTTTTGAAGACAATGGCGGAGGTTTTGGACTGTAATCCGCTGGCACTCATGGATGTGACCGGGCAGAATGTGGAAGAATTGATGATGATGTTTTTCTGGTTGGAGGAAGAACATCCCGGCATGTTCCATGCGTTTCAAATGCAGCGAACTGACCTAAGTGATTATGATGCGGAAGCAACAGAAGACGAGAATGTGTATTATCAAGATAGTGATTCCTGGCCTGCTCATTCTCCGTGTGGATTGTGGATCGACAACAACCTGATGAATGGATTTTTCCGGGAATGGCTTTATCATCAGCAGGAGCTGAAGGCAGGAATTATTACAGGGGAAGAATACTTCGAGTGGAAAATCGGCTGGCCTTATACTTGCGATAAATGCGGGAAGCGGGAACCGACGAAAAAGTGGCGCAAGAAAAACACTGCCCTTGATTCAGATGAATCAACAACAGCAAAATAATGCCGCGATAGCACGGATCACAAACTTGCAATCCGTTGAAAATATAACGCTGTCCAGATGAGAAAATGGTTGTGGCAAGCAATGCAGAGTTAATAACTTCTGCAAAAGCTTGTTGGTAGGCTCCGCCCCCAAGCCCCTGCCAGCCAGCGCAAGCGCTGTGGTTATCTTTACGAAAAGAGAAAGCCGCCATGCCAGTATTGCGTGTAAAACGCAAGAGTCAGACATGACGGTTTCTTTCATGTCTGCCCATTGGCGGAAACGCATCTGGCGCAGAAAGATACTACAACCACAGAACACAGTTCTGGTTTTCAGGGGCTTGGGGGCGGAGCCCTCAACAAGCTTTTTGCAATTCGGCCCGGATTGCATTGCTTGCAGCTATGCAAATGTAGTACATTTGCCCTGCTTGCCACTATGTCTTACGCTAAACCGCAATTTGAAACCTTTTCCAAAGAAAAGAAAAATCCAAGAGACAGACTGTTTGTATTGCTGCTATAGCAGAAAAATGGTATAATGAAAACGGTATATTATAGGTATTATTCAATCGTACAGAGGTGACATGGATGAGCAGACCGGAGGATGAGCGCGTAAAGATCCCAGCCCTTCTTCACCTGACGAGGCTGGGATATCAATACGTTTCTCTCAAAGAGAATGCTTACGACGGAGATACCGATATCTTTGTCGATGTATTTCAAGACGCCGTCTGCCGTTTGAATGACTACTCTTTTTCCGATGCCGAAATCAATACAATGCTCCAGGATTTCAAGCAGGTGCTGGACACAGAAGATTTGGGTAAGCAATTCTACAATTATTTGCTCAAAGGATACAATGGCGTTACGCTGATTGACTTCAATCATCCGGAAAGAAACACTTGGCAAATAGCAACCGAGCTTCCCTGCGTCAATGGTCAGGACGAATTCCGCCCTGACATCACGATCCTGATCAATGGCATCCCGCTGGCATTTATCGAAGTGAAACGCCCTAATAATAAGGACGGAATCCAAGCGGAATATGATCGGATGAACCGGCGCGTGCAAAACAGAAAATTCCGCCGCTTCATCAATATGACGCAGCTGATGGTGTTCTCCAACAATGGAGAATATGACGATAACGAAGCCGTTCCGTTGGAAGGCGCATATTACGCAACCATCGGATATGAGAAACTATTCTTCAGCCACTTCCGGGAGGAAGACGATAGTATCTTCACCCGTGTTGCTCCGTTGGATGAAACGATCGAATCGAAAATTCTGACTGACACCAATCTGGTCACCATTAAATCCGCGCCGGATTATCAGACCAATACCAGCCCGATGACACCGACCCATCGGATGCTGACTTCTCTTTTCAGCAAAGATCGGTTGCTGTTCCTGCTGCGCTATGGCCTGGCATATGTGGAACGAACAGACGATAACGGCATCAAGCATCTGGAAAAGCATGTGATGCGTTATCCGCAGATCTTTGCCACGAAAGCCATCGAAGAAAAACTGAATCACAACGATAAGCACGGCGTCATTTGGCATACCCAAGGCAGCGGCAAAACAGCGCTGGCCTATTTCAACGTCCGCTATTTGACAGACTATTATCAAAAGCAGGGCATCATCGCCAAGTTCTATTTCATTGTCGATCGGCTCGACCTATTGAAGCAGGCCGCCGATGAATTCCGTGCACGGGGTCTCCATGTGGATACGGTGGAGTCAAAAGAAGATTTCACCAAAGCCATCGGCCAGACCGGCGAAGCAAACGCTTCCGGCGAATTATCCATCACGGTCGTTAATATACAAAAATTCTCCACTGATTCCATCTCCCGCCCCAGCGATTATAATGTGAACGTGCAGCGCGTGTACTTTATGGATGAAGCACACCGCAGCTATAACCCAAAGGGCTCCTTCCTGTCCAACCTGCTTTCCTCTGACAGGGAAGCTGTCATGATCGCTTTGACGGGCACGCCGTTGATCGGTGATGGATACAATACCAAAGACGTATTTGGCGCTTACATCCATAAGTATTATTACAATCGATCCATCAAGGATGGCTACACTCTGCGCCTGATCCGCGAGGGCATCCGTACTGAATACCGCACCCAATTGCAGGGCATATTGGAAAGCATCAAGGCCCTGAAGGGCTCCATTGACCGAAAGGACTTATACGCTCATCCCGCCTATGTGCGGGATCTGGTGAAATACATCGTGGAGGATTTCCGGCGCAGTCGTATTGCGCTGGGAGACAGCTCCATTGGCGGCATGATCGTCTGCGATTCTTCTGAGCAGGCACGGGAAGTGTTCCATCAGCTGGAAGACTATGATCTGACCGCCGCCCTGATCCTGCACGATCAGGACGACAAAGAAACCCGGGAAAAGGAAGTCGATCATTTCAAAAAAGGCACCATAGATCTGCTGGTGGTTTACAATATGCTGCTGACCGGCTTTGACGCGCCGCGCCTGAAAAAACTGTATCTGGGCCGTGTGATCAAGGATCACAGCCTCTTGCAGGCGTTGACCCGCGTCAACCGTCCCTATAAAAAGCATCGCTATGGTTTTGTGGTGGACTTCGCCGATATTCGGGCGGAATTCGATAAAACGAATAAAGCCTATTTTGACGAGCTCCAGGCCGAGTTGGGCGATGCCTTCCACCAATATGACAGCATCTTCATGACGCCGGAAGAGATCACCGCAGCGTTACAGGAGATTCAGCAGAAGCTATTCCTGTATGATACGGAAAACGTATCGCTTTTCACGCAGCAGATTTCGGCCATCGAAGATAAAGAGGAGCTGCTTTCCCTGCGCAAAGCCTTGGAAAGCTACAAGGAATTGCAGAACATTGCCCGTTTGTTCGGTTATGAGGAGTTGGCGGACAAGTTTACGTTGGAGAACGCCAACAAGCTATCCAATGAAGTGCAAAACCGCATTGCCTTGGTCAACGCCAAGAACGCCCTTAACGATCCCCAGGATATGACCGCCGTGCTGAACCTGGCCATGAGCGAGATTCAGTTTGTTTTCAAGCGGGTGTCCAAGGATGAAATGGTGATTGCCGACGCCTTCCGGGATACGCTGGATAAAACCCATCGGGAAATGCAGCATACCTTCGATCCGCAGGACCCCGAATACATCACCCTGCTGGAGGAACTGCAGCGGCTGTTCCAGAAAAAGCATATTGAGGAATTGACCGCCGATGAAATGCAGGAGCATATGCAGGAGCTGGAGCGCATCCGCTCCCGTGCGGCAACGCTGAACCAGCGGGACGCCCTGCTGACCCACAAATACGCGGATGATCCAAAGTTCATGCGCATCCATAAGCGCCTGATGAGCAATCCGCCGCCCATCGGCACAGACGCGCAGATTTTCCCGGTGCTGATGGATTTGAAGCGCCTGGCGGACAGCCAGGTACTGGCCAATCAGCGGATGCTGCAAAATGAGCCTTACTTTACCGCGGAAATGATGCCCGCCATCAAGCAGGCGCTGCAGGCCCACGGCTTGCCCTTCACCCTGCCGCAGCTCAAATTCGTCGGGGCGACGCTATCCCAGGAATACTTCCATGAAAGGACATGGGCACAATGAATACAGTGGAAATCACCCAGCAAACCAAAGCCATGATCGACGGCCTGAAAGCCGTCTGTACCAATTTCGGCCTGGGCAACGCCGCCAGCGAATACAAGATCATCACAGAGGTTTTCCTCTATAAATTCCTGAATGATAAGTTCATATATGAAATGAAAAAGGTGAATCCCACCTATGCTGATTTAGCGGACACCGAGGTGGAGCAGCGCTTATCTGCTTTATCCGATGATGAATATGAAATGGCGCTGATGGATATTGGCGGCTCCACGGCCAAGCTGCACCCTAAACAGTTCATTTCCTATTTGTTCAACCACCAGAATGATGAAAAATTCCATGATCTGTTCGATAAAACCCTGGTGGCGATCTCCAACGACAACATGGACATCTTCTCCGTTCAGGCGGGCGGCGCGTCCAAAATCAAGCTGTTCGACGCCCTGTCGCCCTATGTGATCGAGGAAGAAAAGCGGGACGCCTTCTGCAAGGCCATGATCGGCAAGCTGGTCAATGATTCCTTCACCGGCGTGTTTGAGCAGAAATATGATTTCTTTGCCGATATTTTTGAATACCTCATCAAGGATTATAACAAGGACAGCGGCAAATACGCCGAATACTACACGCCCCATTCCATCGCCACCATCCTGGCGCGGATTCTGGTGCCGCAAGCCGTCCAAAACGTGACGGTGTACGACCCTGCCGCCGGCACCGGCACCCTGGTGCTGGCCCTGGCCCATGAGATCGGGGAGAACAATTGCACCGTGTACACCCAGGACATCAGCCAGAAGGCCAACGAGTTCATGCGCCTGAACCTGATCCTCAACGGCCTGGTGCATTCCCTGCCCAACGTGGTGCATGATGACACCCTGGTATCTCCCCGGCACCTGAACGCCCGGAAGGACAATATTGCCACCTTTGACTATATCGCCAGCAATCCGCCCTTCAACATGGATTTCAGCGAAACCCGGGACACCCTGGCTGGGGAAGCCTACCAGAAGCGTTTCTTTGCGGGCGTGCCCAATATTCCCAACAAAAAGCTGGACAGCATGGCCGTGTACCAAATGTTCCTCCAGCATATTATTGCTTCCCTGAATGACCAGGGCAAGGCTGCCGTGGTGGTGCCCACGGGCTTTTTGACGGCGGGCAGTGGCATTCCGCTGAAAATTCGCCAGCATCTGGTGGATCATCATTGGCTCCGGGGCGTGGTGAGCATGCCCAGCAATATTTTTGCCAACACCGGCACCAACGTGTCCGTGCTGTTTATTGATAAGCAGCATACCGGCGACGTGCTCCTGATGGACGCCAGCAAGCTGGGCAGCAAGGTGAAGGTGGACGATAACCAGCGCACCGTCCTTTCCGATGCGGAGATCGAACGGATCATCGATACCTTCAACGCAGGCCAGCCCGTAGAGGATTTCTGCGTCACCGTCAGCGACGATCAGATCAAGGAAAAGAAATACAGCTTTTCCGCCGGGCAGTATTTTGAGGTCAAAATCGAATATGTCAATCTGACCCCAGCAGAATTTGCCGAGAAAATGCAGAGCTTCCAGACCCGCCTGCAGGCGATGTTTGAGGAAGGGCATCGGTTGGAGCAGGAGATCAAGGAACAGTTGGGGCGGGTGAAATATCAATGATGGATAAAGATTTTGAACCATTGGAAAACTATGTTTTTGTAACAAAACTCGCTGGCTTTGAACACACTAACTATATTCAGGGCAAAGCAACTCATACCCCTGTGCTAGATACGGATATACCAATGGTACAAGGGAAGAACATAAGGAATGGTTTTTTTGTGGATGAATTCGATTGGTATATTGATAGAAATGTTTCAGATAAATTACCAAGAAGTGTTTTAGATAAACCTTGTATTTTGATTCCTTATGTTGGAAGCAATCTTGGAGAAGTTGGAGTTTTCTATGCAAACAGAAGATGCCATTTAGCAAGCAATATAGCGAAAGTTGAAATCACTAGTGATAGATATGATATTGAATATGTAAAATACTATCTGCAAAGTGATATAGGGCAAGCATACTTGTTTCAAAGTAAGCAAGGCTCTGCACAACCTAATATTACAATGGAAAGTATCCGAAAAACGTTAATCATATATCGCCCTCTGGAACAGCAAAGAGATATATGTACTGTACTACTCAATATTGATAAGAAAATACAGAATAACATCAAGCTTTGTTCCGAACTGGAAGCCATGGCGAAAACCCTCTATGATTACTGGTTTGTGCAGTTTGATTTTCCGGATGAAAACGGCAAGCCCTACCGCACCAGTGGCGGTGCAATGGAGAAGTGCAAGGAATTGGGCCGCGAAGTGCCGAAAGGGTGGAAAGCAGGAACGGTTGTTGATCTCGGAGAAATCGTTTCAGGCGCAACCCCATCTACTACGGAAGAAAACTATTATACTACCAATGGTATTGCTTGGATCACTCCTAACGACCTCTCTGATAATGAACACAATATGTTTGTTTTTCATGGAGAGCGGGACATAACAGAAGCAGGCTTAAGCAGTTGTTCCGCTATACTGATGCCAGCAGGCAGCGTTCTAATGAGTTCTCGTGCACCTATCGGCTACCTTGCCATTGCTGCTAATCCCGTTTGTACAAACCAGGGTTTCAAATCAATCATTTGCACTAAAGATTATGGCACATTGTTTGTATATTACACGCTAAAAAGAAATGTGCAGGGCATTGCGCGTCAAGGCGTCGGTACGACCTTTAAGGAAGTGTCACGGGATACGTTGGCACGGTATACTGTATTGCTTCCGGATACTACAATTGCAAAACACTTTGAACAATTGATTGCGCCTATATCACAGACGAGAAAGAACTGTGAGCAGGAAAATCGGGAATTAATAGCACTCCGCGATTGGCTCCTGCCGATGCTGATGAATGGGCAGGCGAAGGTGGAATAACCATTAGCAAAAATAGGAGGATAAATGAGCAAAAGCATACGTAGAAATGATGAATGCCCTTGTGGAAGTGGGAAAAAGTACAAAAAATGCTGCTTTGGAAAGACAGACAATCCTGAATATTGCAGTATAGAAAACGCGGCCAATGTTTTTAAAAATGATCGAAAAGCTGCTCACTTTAAAGAGTGCATTCATCCAGATAAATCAACATGCTCAAAAACAATCATCAGTGCCCATACGATACAGAATAATAAAATCTTGTCGAAGATTTCAGACAATGGGAAAGTATATATGCCATGTCCCAAACCGGATTGGAAGCCAACGTTACTATACGAATATGGACGAGGAGAGGCTACTACATTTACCGGATTCTGTAGTTATCACGATAAAACAACATTTCAGCCAATAGAAGATCGAGATTTCTGCGGCACAGATGAACAAGTATTCTTACATATCTACAGAGCATTTGCACTTGAATATCATAAGAAGAAAGAAGTTGCTCGCTCGGAACAAATCTTTTTTGCGAACAAGCCATCTGTTGCTAATATGCCGGGGTGGCTATTTGAAGGAAAAACAGAAAACCAGATAGCAATTAAAGATTATGAGGAAGACAAAAAACTGTTTGATCAAGCAATCTTGAATAAAGAGTATGATGTATTAACATATTTTGTTTGGTCTTTGGATGGTTTTTCCAATTTTGCAGCAACTGGTGGCGAAGTGCCTACAAAGGATTTTTCAGGGATTCAGATCCAAGACTTAACGAATATTCATAAGTTTGTTAATCATATATATTATTGTGTTTTTCCTGAAAACAAAACCACATATGCTATTATTGCATGGTTTAAGAAAAACGATACGCTATTTGGTTCACTTGAGAAAAAACTTTCAAAACTGAGTGAAGAAGAGAAAAAGAATTTTATCAATAATACTATTACCATTTCGTGTGAAAATATCGTGATAAAGCCGAGCGCATGGGACGCCTTACCCCAAGAAATAAAAAAGAACTTTGAATTCGTGTTTAGGGCCAGCTTAGATATACCACAAATGATTGGCAACATGGAAGGTAGACTAAAGAAACCACCGATTGACTTCTTTGCTATATAGTGTCAATAATAGGGGACAAGGGAAGCATGGTATGAACCCATTATGCGATCAATTCTTTAATCCCAAGTATGCCAACCAAGCCTACCTCCAGCAGCTTCATTGGCAGCAACACGACGCCGAGCAGCGCCAGGAAATCATGAACGCCGTGAAAGCGATCCATGATTATTTCGATGCCGCCCGCAAAATCGCCCCGGAATACCAGCAAATGGCCTTTGACGCCTGCATCGCCGCCGTCGTGGCGGAAATGAGCAAAGGATGATGGTGATTGTGTACCTAAAAAAAGATATGAATCCAATTTCGGTTTGAAGATATACAGATGAACGGAGGAAAAGCAATGGTAGTGCAAGAGGATATTCCCATGATGGAACTATTTCGTAAATCTGTAAATGCGAGCCGGGAAGCATTGGCAAAAGTCGAAGTGCGGGAAGAACTGACCTATCACTATGCAATTGTCCGCGTGTATAGCAAAATGCTTGTGACAAGCTGTGCAATCTATACACTTCTTATCAATGGGTACCCTGACGATGCAATGGCTTTGTGCCGTCAGCTCTATGAAAGCCTCGTTATTATCGACACATTGTTGAAGGGAAAGCAGAAAAACGATACGGAATTGCTGGAGCGATTTATGGATGCCCCGGCAATTATGGAATTAAAGAATGACTACGAAATGGTACTGTACGCCTTGAAGCATGATCCCAATAATCAGCATGCGAAATCACAATTGGATATGATCAATAACGGAAGCCAGAAATACCTACAGAAGTATCGGAAAGACGAAATTAAAGATTTCAAGGATTATTGGTGGTCGGGCTATGATAACCTCACTAAAATGGCTCAGCAAAGCGACTTTCAAAAAGGTTATATGTATTCTTTGCTTTCGGATAAAGTCCACATGAATGCTCTTGGGGCCTTTCATTATCTCGACAACTCCGAACCTGGCATACCTCTTGGAGATGTGGATGGAGGAAAACAACAACCACTTTGGTATACATCGCTTTTTCTATATTGCTCCGCAGGCATTATCTACGATCATTATCCGGAAATGTGTCCTCAAAGCGTGATTGATCTTCTAAAACAGTTTTCAATTGAGGCATCAAGGAAGATGAAGCAATAACAATACCAGTAGAGAAAGATAAGCTATGCAAGAAATGTATATTATAGGTCTAAAGCAGGCTTTGCTTGAAGCGTATAACGGCCTTCCGGGGAAACCAGATTTGACTAAGATTTGCTGCGAAAACATACCCATCGCAAAGTCTTGGTAATGTCCATTTTTCTCAAAAGTTCAAGCAGCAACGGCGAAAGCTTCGCTTCGATCAGCGAAGCTGAATGAAGCGGAGCGGAAAAAATCCCGCCCTGGGAAAAATAGCCCGGCATGCTGATCCTTTGACTGATACCTTCTCATGTGCTATATTACAGAAGAAGTAAAGGCAATGAGGTTTTTGTTATCACATCAGGGAGGGAACAGAATGAAGCATTTTTGTCTAGTCATGCTTGCTTTGATTCTGCTTTTGGGTGCTTTTTCTTTCGCAAATGGAGAAGAGAATAAAATCAATTATAGCAGCGGCAAATACCTGTATAACATCAATGACGATGGTACTGCCGTAATTGTTGGATATACCGGGTGGGATTTATCCCTTGTTATTCCTGACAGATTGAAAGGTCATCAGGTGGTCAGTATCGGGGAAGAAGCATTCAGTGATCGCGATACCCTCACTGTCGTAACGATACCGGACAGCATAACCTCAATTGATCATGCCGCATTCAGCGACTGCGATAACCTTACTGCCATAACGATACCGGACAGCGTGACTTCGATCGGTGAGAACCCATTTTCGTGCTGTGATCATTTAACATCTATCGTAGTATCCTCGACGCATCCGTGCCTTACCGCTGTCGACGGTGTTCTGTTTGATAAAAATGAAAAGGAACTGTTATGCTATCCTGTCAGTTTTAGCTCACCATCCTATGAAATACCAATGGGCACCCTTGGTATCGGTGCTGCTGCGTTCAGAGACTGCGATGAACTTACCGCTATAACGATTCCGGATAGTGTGAATACTATTGGCGATGAAGCATTTTTGTCTTGTAACAACATTACTGCTATAACAATTCCAAACAGCGTGACCTCTATCGGGGATAGAGCATTTAGTGGCTGTAAACTTAGCTCCATAACGATTCCCGAAAGCGTAACAGTTATTGGCGGTAATCCATTTACTTCTTGTAAACAATTGACATCTATTGCGGTATCGTCTGCGAATCCTTGCTTTATCACTATCGATGGTGTTCTTTTCAATGTAAACGAGAAATTACTGGTATGCTATCTCCGCAGTTTTACCGCCGATAGCTATGAAATACCCGAAGGAACTCTTGACATTGGCAAAAATGCGTTCCTCTATTGCAATAACCTCACCAGTATAACGCTCCCGGAGGGTATAACCTCTATTGGTGAGGGTGCATTCAGTCACTGTGTTAAAATCTCTATCTAAGCTAAGCGAGTATCTTAACGCAATCGAACGTCTGAAAACGTATTACCCGAATCAAATTATAGTCCACAATCCCACATCTTTATCATACCTATATCGTGGTTTGGCGAACAAAGAATATGAACTTCTTCCAGGTTTCTTTCGCAAACAGCAAGATTTTTTTGACGATGAAGAACATAGCGTTGAAAACTACCGGTATCTCGCATTTGGTAAAGAAAAGGACATTTTACAGTCATTTATTCATGAAGCGAGCAACTATATACAATTATCAACAACAGATTATAGCCGCTGGGCGGAGTACGCACAGCACTATGGTGTTCCAACAAGGTTTTTGGATTGGAGCAGAAATCCGTTAGTAGCGCTCTATTTTGCGTGCAGGGATCAAAAAGAAAAAGACGGTAAAGTATGGCTTTTACATGCAAGAAACTACGACAGAGCATATCCTGAAAAAACTGCGGCCATAATGGATATATCAAGAAGAGAAATACTGGATAAACTAATCCAAGGAGAACAATGCTGCGATTATCCAATGCTTTATACTCCTTTCTATGTTGATCCACGCATGAGCGCACAAAGCAGCTATTTCATGGTATGGGGTGCAAAGGAAAGCAGATTTGAAGAAATGTTCTCAGATGAAAAGTATCACATGTGCTTGCCCAAAAAAGACAGTAATGTAAGATCATATGGACAACATGAACAAGAAGCATTATTGTTTTCATTCTTGATATATGCAGATCGAAAACAACCTTTGCTGCGAGGACTTGACATGGTCGGCATCAATGAAAAAACGCTATTCCCAGGATTGGATGGAATAGGAAGATATGTGGAAAGGAAATTCAGATTTGATTATAACGAGGCAGTTGAAAATACTTGATTAGTGTTTTATATGAAAGAACACTATTATCTCCCAGTTTCCATCTGAAATCGATTTTGGTACATCCAGATGTACAAATCCTCGTTCACTTGAATTTCAGCTCCATAGAATCGAAAATCGGTGCAGGTCATACTATATATTGGCTTTATAAGACCGAGCAAATACCGTATATTGTATTGATTTCTATCACTAAAACACTCCGGTAATTTTACAGAAAAAAATCACCATGATTATGCCGGCACAACCTGGAAGGTCGTGCCGGCATGTCTGTTTATAGAGTTAGTATGACCTCATGAAGGATGATCTCTTCTGCTCTGCTGCGGATGCTATTCATTCTGCTGACCCATTCAAGTGACTGTGCTTTCTTCAAGCTCTCCGTGATGCCTTCCTGGGCCGCCATTTGCACAATCAGCCTTTCCAGCATCCTTATCGCTCTTTCATTCGCATCAGCCAGATGCCTGTTAAGTGTTCCTTTCAGGATGAGCCGCTCATACAGCCCAGGATGTTCTGCCTCTAGGTATTTCATGTGCATCCTGCCCCATTTTCCAATGGGGCGCGAGTCTTTGTCACCGATTGCTAAATCTGGATACAGCATGCCATCATCACCAAGGGTGTAGGTGCCGCCAAGTTCTTCATATAGGGACTTCATCATCATTTCCTCCTTCAAGTGTAGTCGTTTAGTGTGAAATAGGTTAAGCACTACGGTTGCCGACTTGTTGTGTTGAGGTTGGATGATTAGTTCCTTATGACAATGAATGCAAATCTTGCCGGGGTTTTTATGCTGCTTGGATGAGAGACAATGGCCTTAGCCGTTGATCAGCTTTTCCAGATCGGCGGTAATCTGCCGCTCTGCCGCCTCAGCCTGCGCACGGCTTTCCGCGCTGACGGAGATGTAGGTCTTCAGCTTGGGCTCGGTGCCCGAGGGGCGCACAACCACGGAGCAGTGATCAGCCAGGTGGAATTTGATTACATCAGAGGGCGGAAGTCCATCCAAGCCGTGCAGATAATCCTGGTACGCCTGCACGGCCTTGCCGCCGAACGCCGCGATATCGCCGCGGAAGGCCTGCATGATGGCCTGCATGCGGTCAAAGCCCGCCGCGCCCTCAAAGGTGTAGGAATGCAGGGTGTTCAGGCAATAGCCGTACTGTGCGTACAGGGCGTTCAATCGATCCAGCAGGCTGACACCCTGCGCCTTGTAATAGGCGAACATTTCGCAGATCAGCAGCGACGCATCCACCGCGTCCTTATCGCGCACATAGCTGCCGCTCAGGTAGCCGTAGCTTTCCTCAAAGCCGAAAATATAGCTGTCCGCGCGGCCCTGCTTTTCAAGCAGACCGATCTGCTCGCCGATGAACTTGAAGCCCGTCAGCACGTTGATGGTGCGCACGCCGTAATGGGCGGCGATGCGCTCAGCCATATCGGTGGTAACGATGGTTTTGATCATCACTGGCTCAGATGGCATGGCATGATGGGCGGCGCGGCGCGCGCAGATAAAATCCAGCAGCAGCATGCCCGTCTCGTTGCCGGTCAGCAGCACGTATTCGCCTGCGGCATTGCGCACGGCAATGCCTGCACGGTCGCAGTCGGGATCGGTAGCCAGCAGCAGGTCAGCCTGATGCTTTTGCGCGCAGGCAATGCCCAACGCCATGGCCTCGCGAATTTCGGGGTTGGGGTAAGGGCAGGTGGGGAAATGTCCGTCCGGCTGTTCCTGCTCGGGCACAACGGTGATGCGCGTAAAGCCGCTTTCGCGCAGCGCGCGGGTGACAGGCTGAAGCCCCGTGCCGTTAAGCGGGGTATAGACGATGGATACGTCTCGGTCGATGGGATCGTCCGCCGTCAGCACGGACTGTCCGCGCACAGCGCGGGTGAAGTTGTCGTACACGCTGTCCGGAATCCACTGGATGCTGCCGTCCGCCAGGCAGGTATCGAAATCAGCTTGCTTCACGTCGGCAAAGATGTCCAGCCGCTCAATTTCGCGCAGAGCTTCATCCGCAGCTTCGGTGGTGATTTGGCAGCCGTCGGAACCGTATACCTTGTAGCCGTTGTGCTTGGCCGGGTTATGCGAGGCTGTCACCATCACGCCCGCAGCGCAGCCCAGCGCTCGCACGGCATAGGACAGGCAGGGCGTGGGCATCAGATGGGGATAGATAAACACCGAAATGCCGTTTGCGGCAAATACGCCCGCAGCCACGCGCGCAAACAGGTCGGACTTGATGCGTGAATCATAGCTGACGGCGATGCGGCGCGCCTCAGGCGAAAACCGGCGCACCACATAATTGGCCAGCCCTTGGGAGGCCTTGGCCACGGTGTACACGTTCATGCGGTTGGTGCCCGCGCCGATTACGCCGCGCAGGCCGCCTGTGCCAAAGGCAAGGTCGCGGTAAAAGGCGTCCGACAGGGCTGCCTCATCCTGCGCCATGGCGGCAAGCTCACGCGCTAAATCAGGATCGGCCGACGCATGAGCGCACCAGGCATGATAGGAAGAAAGTATCTTTTCGTCCATAGGCTTATTGCAGGTCGTTATCGTCAAAGGGATCGCCGCATTCGGGGCAGAACTTGGGGGGATGGGTAGGATCCTCGGGCTGCCAGCCGCACTTATCGCAGCGGTACAGCGGAGCGCCGGCAGGACGCTTGGCACCGCACTGGGAGCAGAACTTGCCCTGGTTGACCGCGCCGCAGGCGCAGGTCCAGCCGGACTCGGGTTTCTTGGCTCCGCACTGGGTGCAGAACTTGCCGGTATTCATCGTGCCGCAGCTGCACTTCCAGCCGTCGGCCGGGGCAGCCTGCTGTGCCTGGGGCTGCTGCGCGCCCATCTGGAACAGGGTTTGCGCGTTCACGCCGCCGCTCTGCTGCGCCATGCCCATGCCCATAAAGCCGGTGAAGGCGCCGGCGGAGTTCTTGGCCGCGTCCTGCATGGCCTGCGCCTGCGCGCCGACCAGCTGCGCGGCGGCCATGTTGGTATTGCGGAACACCGCATTGCGCTGCAGCTCTTTGATCATGGCTTCGTCTTCCTCGGAGGCCTTGACGGAGCTGACGCCGAAGGATACGATTTCGACGCCGCGAAGATCGGCCCACTTTTCGCTGAGCACCTCGTTGAGCGCATCGGCGATTTCCATGGTATGGGCGGGCAGGGCGCTGTAACGGATGCCCATATCGGAGATGGCGGCGAAGGCGGGCTGCAGGGCGGTGAGCAGCTCGGATTTGAGCTGGCTGTCGATGCGCTCGCGGGTATATTCGCCCTCTACGTTGCCGCACACGTTCTTATAGAACAGCATGGGGTTGGTGATGCGGTAGCTGTATTCGCCAAAGCACTTGATGGCGATATCCACATCCAGGCCGATGTTCTGATCCACCACGCGGAAGGGCACGGGGCTGGGCGTGCCGTATTTGTTGCCGGTGATCTCCTTGATGTTGAAGAAATAGACGCGCTGATCCTTGCCAGCCTGGCCGCCAAAGGAGAAGCGCTCGAAGGTGAGCTTGAGGATCTGCTTGAGCTTATCCGTGCCGAACGGCCCGTAGAAGATGGAGGGTTCGGCGTTCTGATCGAATACAAACTCGCCGGGCTCGGCGGTGAACTCCACAATCTTGCCCTGATCGACGATCATGGCGCACTGGCCTTCGTTGACGGCGATGACGGAACCGGCGGAGATGATGTTGTCATCCTCATTGCGGCTGCCGCCGAAGCGTCCCTTGGTTTTCTTGTTGGCCTTGGCGGCCAGCACGCCCTCGGGCATGGCGTCCAGATAGAAATACTCCTTCCACTGGCTGGCCAGGGTTCCTCCAACGGCGTTCAATCCTGCACGAATCAGTCCCATTTTTCATAATTCCTTTCTATTTGATAAGCAAAAATGCCATATGCTGCGATATACAATGCTATTGTACACCAAAGTATTCCTTTTCCGCAACCCCTTGCGGGCGGGATGGTTGAATTTCGGACGCAAAGCGGCTATAATCAGGTGCGGAGGGGATCAAATTGGAAGAAAACGCCGCGATGCTAAACGAGCTTTGCCAGCGCGCAGCTAAAAGGCATATCACGCTGTACAGCCGTTTTTTGAACCTGGCGCAGCAGCGGGAGGGCGAAATTGCCGCGCGCCGCGCCGGGGCGGAATACTGCCTGTACGGCGGCGCGCAGGATTGCGAACGGCGCATGCTGGCTGTAAGCGGCGAGGATGTGCCGGACGAAAGCCTGTTTCCCATAGCCTGCCTGCTGGCCGCGCCGCGCAGCGCGCGCTTTGCCGCGCCCATTGCGCACCGGGATGTGCTGGGCGCGCTGATGGGCCTGGGCATCGAGCGGGAGCTGATCGGCGATATCGTGCTGCGCGAGGCGGGCGCGTATATTTTCTGCGTGGAACGAATGGTGGATTTTATTTGCCAGAGCCTTGTGCAGATTGGCCGCACGGATGTGCGCTGTGAGCGCGCCGAGCCGCCCCAGGGCGCGCTGCGCGAAACGCGCGAGGTGCGGCTGCAGGTATCCTCGCCCAGGCTGGACGCCATTGCGGCGCATTTGTTTCATCTCAGCCGGGGCGACGCGCAGCAGCTGTTCCGTCAAGGACGGGTGATGGTAGACGACGCGCCCTGCGAACGGCCGGATTATCAACTGCGCGACGGGCAGGTGATCTCCGTGCGCGGGTATGGCCGGGCACAGTATCTGGGTGTAGACGGCCAAAGCAAGAAGGGCAAGGACGTTGTGCGCATTGCGCTGTATAGCTGATAGGCTGTATGATTATACATACCACAGCGCGTCCAGCAATGCATCCATATTCTCCTGAGAGTATTCAATTTCAGAGGAATACATGCGCGACAATTCGCAAAAATCATCGATGGCAAAAGCAGCTTCCGCCTTGTGCAGAGCGGCAAGACGGATAAGCAGCTGCGTGCTCAGCAGGCAGAAGGCCAGCCGGGGGCGCAGCTCGTGGGCATCCTCTGCGGCGGCGATATGGCGATAAAGCAGATAAACAAGCAGCTGTTCCAGGGCGATTTCCAGCGCTTCGTCCGCAGGCGGAACGGCTGCTTTTTCGCTGCAGAGCAGCGTGAGTTCTTTCTCCCAGGCAGGATCAAGACGCTCCAGATTCAGATAAAGCTGCGTCCAATCTGCCCAGCCACAGGCGGGAAGCTGCAATGCTTCCATTTCGCATAGCCGGGCGATGCGCACGTCAATTGACAACGTGCGGTCCTGCGCGGCGGTGATCCATAGGTCGCGCTTTTGCAGCATGGCAGCGTCCTTGCGTGACAGATGGCGCTTGGGGCCGTTTTCTTCAGATATCAGCAGCCGAACAGGCTGCTTTTTCTTTAATATCAGGCTTACGGCGGCCTCGCAGCACAGCCCTAATCCGGTTTCCTCGCGGTCGGACAAAATGTTTCGGAAGCGCGGGTGGTCGGCGCAGATCTGACATAGCGCATCCTGCCCGGCGGCGGTAATCAAATCGCACAGCCCATTTGTGTTCAGCAGCGGGCAGCGCTCATCGGCGGTCAGGCGGAAGTGCGGCGTTTCTTCTATATCAATGTAGCTGCGCAGACGCTCGCCCATCTCGCCCGGCATGGCCTGATAGCGGCGCAGCGAGTCCGTGTCGATATCGATCTCCCAGCCGACACAGCAGGTATGGCGGCAAGCGCCGGCGATACAGGCAAAATCCGCGTAATAATCAGGCATGACGCGCTTCATCCTTCGTTCCTCCATGGACGGCAAGATAAAGCTATTATACGGCGAAGCCGCAGGGGATGCAAGATCTGGCAGAATTTGCTCCACTGTAAATATACATGCAAAATACAGAATAAATTTTCATAAATATGTTGACAAATGCGGCCGTGAGTGTATAATAATGCATGTTTCCAAAATAATTATTCAGGAGGAACACAAAATGAAAAAGCTGATTGCTCTGCTGCTGACCCTCGCTTTTATCCTCAGCCTGTCCTGCGCAGCGCTGGCCGAAAACAAGCTGGAAAAGATCCTCTCCATCGGCGAAATCACCTTCGCCACCTCTCCCGACTTTGCTCCCAGCGAATTCATCAATCCCAACGCCACGGGCGACGATCAGTACGTCGGCGCGGACGTTGAGCTGGCCAAGTACATCGCCCAGGGTCTGGGCGTAAAGCTGGTCATCATGCCCATGGAGTTTGGCGCGCTGCAGGCGGCCATCACGCAGGGCAAGGTGGATATGGCCATCTCGGGCTTTGCCTACACCGCAGAGCGCGCTGAAAACATGCAGCTGTCCACCTTCTTCAATTTCAGCGAGGACGAAAACGGCCAAGGCCTGCTGGTGCTCAAGGAAAAGACTGGCGATTACACCACGGCCGAAGCCTTCTCGGGTAAGACCATTGCCGCCCAGAACGCTTCCCTGCAGTACAACCTGGTCACCTCTCAGCTCCCCGCCGACGTGAAGGTAAAGCTGATCACCAACCTGAATGACGCCATCATGATGCTGGTCACCGGCAAGGTGGATGCGGTGGCGGTGGACGCGGACAACGGCGCGTTGTTTGCCGGCAACTACGATTCCATCGCTATGGCTGATTTCTACTTCGATTACTCCTCCGAGGGCAACGTGCTGGCCGTCACCAAGGGCGAAACCGAGCTGATCGAGGCCATCAACAAGATCCTGGACGAAGTAAACGAAAAGGGCCTGTACAAGCAGTGGAAGGACGACGCCACCGAGCTTGCCAAGTCCCTGGGTATCGATGTGAACTAAAACCTGCCTTTCCGGCGCATAGAATGGAAGGAGTGCCGCTATGCTGCAAAATGTAATCAAGGTGCTGACGAAGTACGGCTACCTGTTTGCGGACGGTGTGTGGATCACCATTGAGCTGTCGCTCATTACCGTGGCGTGTTCCAGCATTCTGGGCTCGCTGATGGCAATTCTCCGCCGCAGCCGCCTGGGTGTGGTGCGCTTTATCACCTCTGCCTATGTGGAAATCGTGCGCGGCACGCCGCTGCTGCTTCAGCTGTACTTCTTCTATTTTATGCTGCCGCAGTTTCTGCCCTTCCTGAACCTGAGCGAGTTTGCCTGCGTGGTGATCGCCCTGGTGTTCAACTCCATCGCCTATGTGGCTGAGATCGTCCGTGCCGGTATCGACGCGGTGGATCGCGGCCAGATGGAGGCCGCGCGGTCGCTGGGCTTAAACAGCCGTCAGGCCATGGTGCGGGTGATCCTGCCCCAGGCGGTCAAGAACATCCTGCCCGCCCTGTGCAATGAGTTTGTATCCGTCATCAAGGAAACCTCGCTGGCTTCTACCTTCTTTATCGGTGATATCATGAGCCAGTATAAGATCATCAACGGCTTTACCTTCCTGATCATTGAGCCGCTGCTGATCGCCGGTATCATCTACTTTATCATCACGTTTGTGCTCAGCAAGGGAATCGCCGTGCTTGAGAGGAGGATGAAGGCAAGTGACTGACAATATGATCGAAACCGTGGAGATTACCAAGGATTTTGGCAAGCTCCATGTGCTAAAGGGCATTAACCAGCACGTCGCCAGGGGCGAGGTGGTATCCATCATCGGCCCGTCGGGCTCGGGCAAATCCACGTTTCTGCGCTGCCTGAACCTGCTTGAAAAGCCCACCTCCGGAAAGATACTTTTTGAGGGCGAGGAGATCACCGGCAAGCGCGTCAACATCGATCAGCACCGGCAGAAGATGGGCATGGTGTTTCAGCACTTCAATATCTTCCCCAACCTGACGGTGGAGCAGAACATCACCATGGCGCCCGTGCTTTTGAAAAAGAAAACCAAGGCCGAGGCGGCAGATATGGCCAAGGAGCTGCTTACCCGCGTGGGCTTGCTGGATAAGATCGGCGAGCATCCCGCCCGCCTGTCCGGCGGACAGAAGCAGCGCCTGGCCATCGTCCGGGCGCTGGCCATGGAGCCGGATGTGATGCTCTTTGACGAGCCGACCTCGGCACTGGACCCTGAAATGGTGGGCGAGGTGCTGCAGGTGATCAAGGATCTGGTTAAGAGCGGCATGACCAGTGTGATCGTCACGCATGAGATGGGCTTTGCCCGCGAGGTCAGCGACCGCGTGCTGTTTATGGACGAGGGCCTGATCGCCGAGGAAGGCAGCCCCGCGCAGATCTTTGGAAATCCCCAGAATGAGCGCACCAAAGAATTTTTAAGCAAGGTACTGTATTAAGGAGAACCGCCATGAACGATGCGAAGAAAGCCGCCATCCAGACAATTGACGATCATGCCGCGCTGTTTTGCGATGTAAGCCGCAAGATATGGGAATATGCCGAGCTGTCGCTGAAGGAATTCCAGTCCGCCACCCTGTATGAAAAGGTGCTTGCTGAAAACGGCTTTGCCGTCACCTCCAACATGGGCGGCATCAAGACGGCCTTCTGCGGCAGCTGGGGCCATGGCCATCCGGTAATTGGCATTCTGGGCGAGTTTGACGCGCTGTCCGGCCTCTCTCAACAGGCAGGCTGCACGCATCACGCCCCGCTGATCCCGGGCGGCAGCGGCCATGGCTGCGGGCATAACCTGCTGGGCGCGGGCTCGCTGGCGGCGGCCTTCGCGGTCAAGACGTATCTGGAGCAGCACCCTGAGCAGGAGGGCACGGTCATCTTCTTTGGCTGTCCCGGCGAGGAGGGCGGCGCAGGCAAGGCGTTCCTGGCGCGCGATCATGTGTGGGAGCGCCTGGACGCAGCCGTCACCTGGCATCCTTCCGATGTGAACGAGGTCGCCAGCGGCACCTGCGTGTCCTGCATCCAGAAGGAGTTTCACTTCCATGGTGTGGCCTCGCATGCCTCGGGCACGCCGCATCTGGGGCGCTCTGCCCTGGACGCGGTGGAGCTGATGAACATCGGCGTGCAGTTCCTGCGCGAGCATATGCCCACCACCGCGCGCATTCACTATGCCATTACCGACGCGGGCGGCAAAAGCCCCAACGTGGTGCAGCCCGAAGCCAAGGTGCTTTACATGGTGCGCGACGTGCAGGTAGCCCAGGCCATCGCGCTGCAAAAGCGCGTGGATCAGATTGCCAAGGCTGCGGCCATGATGACCGAAACCACCGTGACTGAGCAGTTTATCGACGGCACCGCCAACACTGTGCCCAACGCCGTGCTGGAAAAGGTTGCCTACGATAACTTTGAAGCGCTGGGCGTGGTCAAGCATTCCGATGAAGAAATGCAGCTGGCGCAGGCGTATATCGACAGCTACGAGGCGAAATCCGACTGGGTGCCGGGCTTTGCATCCGCTGAAAGCCCTGAGATTGCCGCCTATGTCAAAAAGATGACGGACAACGGCAGGCTGCCCATCAACGATTTCCTGATGCCGCTGCATCACAGCATGAAGAGCGGCGCTGGCTCCACGGACGTTGGGGATGTGAGCTGGCAAACGCCCACCGTGCAGGTGCACACCGCCTGCTGGCCCTCGGGCGCGCCGGGGCATAGCTGGCAGAACGTATCCTGCGGCGCAACCAGCATTGCCGAAAGGAGCATGCTGCAGGCAGGCAAGGTGATGGCGGGCACGGTGATCGACCTGCTGACCAAGCCCGATGTGCTCGGCGCGGCGAAAGCGGAGTTCAAGGAAGCCGCCGCCGCAGGCTATACCTGCCCCATCCCGCCGGACGCTGTGCCGGTGGCCATCGAGGATTAAAACAAAACAGAACAATCAGCATTTTGCCAGGCATGGACGCAGCAGCGCCGTGCCTGGTTTTTTATGCTCAAAACAATACGTCCCCCTGTGCCAAATGCCTGGCATAGAGGGACGCAGGTGGTTAATTTAGGCAGAGGGTTGCGTTTATTCTTCCGCCACGGGCGCCTCGGGCAGGCGCGCGCCAGTGAGGGCAGGCTCGGGCGGCAGGCGATGGAGCTTCAGCTTGCCATCCTCCACGGTGGCCTGCACGCTATCGCCCAGCTTCAGGCGGCCGGAGATAATCTCCTCGCTCAGCGCGTCCTCCACCTGGCGCTGGATGGCGCGGCGCAGGGGGCGCGCGCCGAATTTCTCGTCGTAGCCAGCCTCGGCCAGCAGGCGCGTGACCGCTGCATCGTAGCTGAGGGTGATGCCCATGCCAGAGAGGCGCTTCTGCATCTGACGAAGCATCAGATCGGCGATTTGCAGGATTTCCTCCTGCGTGAGGGCGTGGAAGACCACCAACTCGTCCACGCGGTTGATAAACTCGGGACGGAATACCTGCTTAACGGCTTCCATCACGCGGTTTTTCATGCCGATGTAATCCGCCGGGCTGCCGTCGCCGCCAAAGCCCATCACGCGGCCATCGTTGATGGCGTGCGCGCCGGCGTTGCTGGTCATCACGATGACGCAGTTGCTGAAATTGACCACGCGGCCGTTGCTGTCGGTCAGGCGGCCGTCATCCAGAATCTGCAGCAGCATGTTGAATACATCGGGGTGCGCCTTTTCGATTTCGTCAAAGAGCACCACGCTGTAGGGCTTGCGCCGCACGGCCTCGGTCAGCTGGCCGCCCTCGTCAAAGCCCACGTAGCCGGGAGGCGCGCCTACCATGCGCGATACGGTGTGTTTTTCCATATACTCGCTCATATCCAGGCGGATCAGCGCGTTTTCATCGCCAAACATCGCCTCGCCCAATGCGCGGCAAAGCTCGGTCTTGCCCACGCCTGTGGGGCCCAGAAAGATGAACGAGCCGATGGGACGGCGGGGATCCTGCAGCCCGGCGCGGGCGCGGCGGATGGCGCGCGACACGGCTGAAATGGCCTCGTCCTGGCCGATGACACGCTGATGCAGGATGTCCTCCAGGTGCAGCAGACGCTCGCTTTCGCCCTCGGTCATGCGCTGCACGGGTACGCCCGTCCAGGCCGAAACCACCTGGGCGATATCCTCCTCCGTCACCACGCTTTGGCCGGATAGCTTGGATTTTTCCCATTCGGCGCGCTTATCGGCAATTTCATCGCGCACGGCATGCTCACTGTCGCGCAGGCGCGCGGCGCGCTCATAATCCTGGTGATCGATGGCCTCCTGCTTTTCGCGGGAGATGCAGGCCAGCCGCTCCTCCTGCGCCTTGAGATCGGGCGGGGCGGTAAAGGCGGCGATGCGCACGCGCGAGGCGGCCTCATCCATCAGATCCACTGCCTTGTCGGGCAGGTAGCGATCGGTGATGTAGCGCGCGGAGAGCGTAACGGCGGCGCGGAGCGCCTCGTCCGTGATGCGCACGCGGTGGTGCGCCTCGTATTTATCGCGCAGGCCGCGCAGAATTTCAAAGCTCTCGTCCTGCGTGGGCTCATCCACCGTGACGGGCTGGAAGCGGCGGGACAGCGCCGCGTCCTTTTCGATGTTCTTGCGGTATTCGTCGCGCGTGGTCGCGCCGATGCATTGTAATTCGCCCCGAGAAAGGGCAGGCTTGAGGATATTGGCGGCGTCCATCGCACCCTCGCCCTTGCCTGCGCCGATGATGTTTTGCAATTCGTCGATAAAGAGAATCACGTCGCCCGCGGCGCTGATTTCGCGCATCAGGTTTTTGAGCCGCTCTTCAAACTCGCCGCGAAACTTGGTGCCCGCCACCAGCGCGCCCACGTCCAGCGAAATCAGCCGCTTGCCGATCAGCGTTTCCGGGATGGCTCCGGCGATCATGCGCTGCGCCAGCCCTTCGGCCACGGCGGTCTTGCCAACGCCTGGTTCGCCGATCAGCACGGGGTTGTTCTTGGTGCGGCGGGAGAGAATCTGCACGATGCGCTCGATTTCCTTTTCGCGCCCGACCACAGGATCCAGTTCGCCCTGCTGGGCGCGGCGGGTCAGATCGGTGCCGTATTCGGCCAGCGCGCTGCGGGAGCCGCCCTCGGCACTTTCATCAGTGGGGGACGGGGCGGCGCCGCGCACGGGCTCGCCCGCCATCTGGCGCAGCACGCTCTTGCGCAGCTGCTCCCTGTCGCAGCCGGGGGAGGTGAGGATGCGCGCGGCCACGCCCTCGCTTTCGCCCAGCAGCGCCAGCCAGATGTGCGCGCTGGTGACGTAAGGATGCCCCAGCCGCTGCGCCTCGCGCACGCTGCTTTCCAGCAGCTTCTTGGCGCGCGGGGTCAGCTCCAGCGGCGCTTGCAGACCCGTGCCCTGGCCGATGAAGATGCGGATGGCCGAGCGCACGGCCTCCTCCGTCATGCTTTCGGGCAGATCCGGCACGTCGTCGCGCGCCTCGGCCACCAGGGCCAGCAGCAAATGCTCGGTGCCGACATAGGGATGGCGCATGGCCTGCGCCTCTTTTTGCGCAACGGATAAAACGCGCTGCGCACGCTCGTTAAACTTTGCGTAAATGGCCATGAATCAGTTTCCTCCATGAATGAGATCGCGGATGCGCCGGGCGCGCAGCACGTCGGGGGCCGCGCTTTGCTGCTTTGCGGCGGCTTCCAGCGCGCTTTGCGTGCCGGCGCACATCAGATATAGCTTTTCCAATTGGGCTTGCTGCATATTCAGCGTGCCCAGCGCCTGCCCCAGCGTCAGTGCCGACCACAGGTGCATACCCTCGGCACGGCTGATTTTGCGCGCGTAACGCGCCACGCCATAGGCACGGTAAATCGCGTCCAGCACAAAATCGTCCGCACGCTCGGCAGCCTTGGCGCGCAGCTGACGCTCCAGCGCAGTCAGACGTTCGGCATGGGATTGCAAGCGACGCACGATATCGGCCGCTTCTATGCCCAGCGTCATGCGGTTCTCAAGCAGATACAGCGCGTCGCCGCGCTCCTCCTGGGCCGGGGCGGCGCTGCGCAGCAGCAGACCCGCCATGCCGCACAGGCGCGTCATATTGGGAATCTGCTTAAGCAGCGTCAGCATGGGCAGGTGCAGCAGGAGCGATGCGCGCAGCCCGCTGCCTGCATCGCAGGGACGGGCAGTAAGATGGCCATACTGCGCGGAGCGCGCGTAGGGATGATCGGCTGCCAATGTCTGCTCAAGCGAGAGGCATAGCGCCAGACAATCGGACAGGCTGCCGCCTTCGTCATAGGCGGCGATGCGCAGATGATCGGCCGCAGCGGTCTGCACGCACAGGCAGTCGTCCTGTCGCAGGTAGGCGGAGGACAGGGCGTTGTCCGCGCTGTCCGGATCCAGCAGACCGTGCGCAATCAGCACACGGCGCTGCTCCGGCTCCATCTGCTGTACCATTAAATAGGTAAAGGTATCTTCTTCTTTTTCAAGCACGGGCAGCACGCGCTCGTTTACGGCCTGAGCCACGTCTGCCCGGCTGTCAGGGGAGAAGGGCAAATCGGCATAGTTGCGGCGCAGGCATACCGCGCCGCCCATCAGAAAGTCTTTCACGGCTGCTCCGCCTCGCTTTCCAGGGTGCGGATTTCATCACGCAGCACGGCAGCACGCTCATAGTTTTCCTCGCTGACGGCCTGATAGAGCTCGCCGCGAAGCTGCTCGATCTGCTGCGCGCGGGGATCTGCTGCCAGCTTGGCCGGGGCGTTTTCGGCCAGCGGCGCGGCCTGCGGCGGCTCCTGCTGGAAAACGCCGTCCAGCTGCATCAGAAGCTGCCCCAGAATAGGGGTAAAGGCGTCATAGCAGGCGGGACAGCCCAAACGCCCTGTATGCAGAAATTGCTCCGTTGTGCGCCCGCAGCAGGGACAGGTAAGGGCGGGGGGGTTATCGCCCGCCAGCGCGCTCAGCAACGCCGTCTGCACACTTTGCGCATCGCCGCGCTGCAGGCGTGCGGCACACTGGGGACAAAGGCGGCGGGTAGTCGCCTTGCCGGAGGTAATCATGGTCACTGCCATGCGGGCGGGGCGTTTGCCGCATTCTTCACACATCATGGGGCGGAAGCCTCCTTTCTGCGCTGCGCGACGCTGAGCAGCATGCTGCGCAGGATGCGCGCGCGTATCGCGTCCTTCACGCTTTCGGGCACGGGCACGGCCAGCGCGGCGGGACTGGTGGCGGAGATCATCAACTGCGCGTCGGAGAGCGAAATCACCCCGCGCTCAGCCAGTTGGTTGCATAGAATCTGCGCTTCGCCTGCCGTGATGGCGTCGCCGATGCGGTCGCTGAGCAGATAGGCAAGCTGCTCGTGATCGCCGCGCACAATGCGCACGATGCGGATATATCCGCCGCCGCCGCGCTGGCTGCTGGTGACGTAGCCGTGATCGGGCGTAAAGCGGGTGGAAAGGACGTAATTGATCTGCGAGGGCGCGCAATGGAAATAGGCGGCCAGCTCATTTCGCTTCAGGTCTACCTCGGCCTGCGGCTCCTCGCTGATCATATTCTTGATAAATTGTTCAATGGTATCGCTTAATCTCATACGAGAATCACTCCCTGGTCTGTCAGAAAATTACTGACTAACTTTGACCATTAAGATGGTATCATAGATTTCATCAAAAAGCAACACTTTTTTTCAGATCATATATTGACATGCGGGCAAAGTTATGGTTTAATTTCTTCGCGCTTTATGGTTTAGTAATTCTAAACCGCAAAGTGTCATCCGGCGTTTAGCAAACCTAAACCAAACGCTGCGACAAAAAGTTTAGCAAATCTAAACCTGCCCGACCTTGAAAAGGAGCGATATCATGGATATCGGCGAAAAGCTTCGCCGCCTGCGAATACAGCGCAACCTAACCCAGGAGGAAATGGCCGACCGGTGCGAATTGAGCAAGGGCTTTATTTCGCAGGTGGAGCGCAACCTGGCCTCGCCCTCCATCGCCACGCTTACGGACATGCTGGAGTGCCTGGGAAGCGATCTGAAAACCTTCTTTTCCGAGGCGGAACAGGAGGAAAAGATCGTCTTTGAGCCCGCTGACATGTTTGAAAAAACCAACGAGGAAACGCTGCACGGCAGCATTGTGTGGCTGGTGCCCAGCGCGCAGAAAAACGATATGGAGCCGATTCTGATGCAGATCGGCCCGGGCGGAAGCTCCCAGGAGATGCCGCCACATGAGGGCGAGGAGTTTGGCTATGTGCTCTCGGGCAGCGTTATGCTGCGCCTGGGCGAGCGCAAATTCCGGGTAAAGACAGGGGGCAGCTTCTGCATCCATCCCACCGCCGCCCACTGCCTGATCAATACCGGCAAACGCCCCGCAAGGGTACTGTGGGTATCCACCCCGCCCAGCTTCTAATCTATACATCAGTGAAGGAGAGCCGCCGCCATGGAAGAAGCACCGCGCATGATACATCTGGAGAACATCTCCAAGGAATACGATGGCGCTACCGTTTTGTCGGATATCAATCTGTATATTCTGAAAAATGAGTTTTTGACGCTGTTGGGCCCCTCAGGCTGCGGAAAGACCACCACCCTGCGCCTGATCGGCGGCTTTGAGTATCCCACCACCGGCCGGGTGATTTACGAGGGCAAGGACATCACGGACGTGCCGCCCTATAAGCGCCGCGTCAATACGGTGTTCCAGAAGTACGCGCTGTTTCCGCACCTGAACGTGCGGGATAACATCGCCTTTGGCCTCAAGATCAAAAAGATGAGCCGCGGTGAAATCGACCGCCGCGTGGATAAGATGCTGAGCCTGGTCAACCTGGCCGGCTATGGCAAGCGCAGCGTGGATTCGCTTTCGGGCGGTCAGCAGCAGCGAATCGCCATTGCCCGCGCGCTGGTCAACGAGCCGGACGTGCTGCTGCTGGACGAGCCGCTGGGCGCGCTGGATCTGAAACTGCGCAAGGAAATGCAGCTGGAGCTTAAGGCCATGCAGCAGCAGCTGGGCATTACCTTCATTTATGTTACCCACGATCAGGAGGAAGCGCTGACCATGAGCGATACCATCGTGGTGATGAACAGCGGCCGTATCCTGCAGATCGGCCCGCCCAAGACCATCTACGACGAGCCTAAAAACGCCTTTGTGGCGCGCTTCATTGGCGAAAGCAACATCATCCGCGGCACGATGGTGCACGATGAGCTGGTGTCCTTCAGCGGCGTGGATTTCCCGTGCGTGGACTCTGGCTTTGGCGAAAACGTGCCGGTGGACGTGGTCATCCGCCCCGAGGATATTGTCATCGTGGGCGAGGATATCGGCCAGCTGACCGGCACGGTCACCAGCGTGCTGTTCAAGGGCGTACATTATGAAATGATGATCGACGCGGGCGACTTTACCTGGAAGGTGCATTCCACCACCATGCAGCCTGCGGGCTCCCGCGTGGGATTGGCCATCGTGCCCTTCAACATTCATATCATGCGCCCCATGAAGGAGGACGTTGCGCCATGATGAACATGCAGCTGCCCTCTTGGGCCTATTGGGCAATGGGCGCAGGGCTGGCGTGCTTTATTGCGTTGGTGGCGCTGTCTGTGCGCCGTCATCACGGGGTCAAGCGCTCGCTGTTCGCCGCGCCCTATACGCTGTGGATGCTGGTGTTTACCCTGCTGCCATGCATCCTGATCGCCTATTACGCTTTTACCGACACCAACGGTGCGTTCACGCTGGATAACTTCCGTTCCTTCTGGGATAGCAACAACAGTATGCGTGAAAACCTGCGCGCGCTGGCGGGGGATGAGGTGGCCGCTACGGTGGCCCGAGGCTCCGTCAATGTGGATACGCTGGTGTACTCGCTGTGGATGGCCTTCCTGTGCACAGCCATATCGCTGCTGCTGGGCTATCCTGCCGCGCTGTTCATGGCGGATCGCAAGATGAAGATGGGCTCCACCATTGTGGTGCTGTTCATTATCCCCATGTGGATGAACTTCCTGCTGCGCACCATCGCCTGGATGAGCCTGCTGGAGGATAACGGCCTGATTAACGCCTTCCTGGAATGGATTGGCATTGGACGCAAGCACCTGATGTATAACCAGAGCGCCGTGCTGCTGGGCATGGTGTATAACTTCCTGCCCTTTATGGTGTTCCCGATTTACACGTCGCTGAGCAAGCTCGATCCAAAGCTTGGCGAGGCGGCGCAGGATCTGGGCTGCAACGAGTTTCGTACCCTGCTGCGCGTAACCATGCCGCTGAGCATTCCCGGCGTTATCAGCGGCATCACGATGGTGTTCATGCCCTCGGTAACGACCTTCTTTATTCCCCGTGTGCTGGGCGGCGGCAATACGCAGATGTTCGGCGACCTGATTGAATCCACCTTCCTGGTGGCGGGCAACTGGAACCTGGGCAGCGCGTTGTCGCTGATCATGATGATCCTGATTCTGATTTCTCTGTCCATCCTGCGTAAGGCGGATCCCAATGGTGAGGGAGGCGGCATCGTATGAAGCAGTTTTTCAAAAAGTGCTACCTGGCCATTATCCTGATCTTCCTGTACATCCCCATCGTGGTGCTGATCTGCCAGTCCTTTAACGCGGGCAAGAGCCGCGCAAAGTGGGAGGGCTTCTCCTTCCACTGGTATGAGCAGCTGTTCAGCAATTCCTCGATTATGAGCGCGCTGTGGGTTACGGTGTCCATCGCCGTTATTGCCACCATCGTGGCGACGATCCTGGGCACGCTGGCGGCCATTGGCATTTACAGCATGAAGAAACGCCCGCAGGCCGTGATGATGACCATCACCAACCTGCCCAACACCATGCCTGATATCGTAACGGGTATCTCGCTGATGCTGCTGTTCATCTTTGCCAAGGTGGATCGCGGCTATGTGACCATGGCGCTGGCGCACATCACCTTTGACGTGCCGTATGTGGTGCTGTCCGTGCTGCCAAAGCTGAAGCAGATGAACCGCTTTACCTATGAGGCCGCGCTGGATCTGGGCGCAACGCCCGGATACGCCCTGTGGCATGTGCTGATCCCCGAGTGCAAGCAGGGCATCGTCACCGGCGCGCTGCTGGCCTTTACGCTGTCGCTGGATGATTTCACGATCAGCTATTTCACCACCAGCCCGCTGGTGCAGAACCTTTCCACCCTGATTTACTCGGCGACCAAGCTGGGCATCAGCCCGGTTTACTACGCCCTCTCTTCCCTGATGTTTGTGGTGCTGTTGGTATTGCTGATGATCGTCAACCACCGCACCGCTGACAATAATTAAAAAACATGGAGGTAAAACCAACAATGAAAAAACTGCTCTGCGCCATCCTCGCCCTGTGCCTGCTGATTCCTGCTACCGGCATGGCCGCCAAGGAAGTGGTCAACGTCTTCAACTGGGAAGATTATATCGATCGCTCCGTGATCGAACAGTTTGAACAGGAAACGGGTATCACTGTAAACTATATGTGTTTTACCACTAATGAGGATATGCTGGTGCAGGTGGAGGCCAATCCCGGCGCGTTCGACGTGATTTTTCCCTCTGAATACTGCGTGGAGCGCCTGAACGGCAAGGGCCTGCTGGCTGAAATCAATTATGATAACATCCCCAACAGCAAGTACCTGCGCGAGGAGCTGATGAACCCCAGCTACGATCCCGAAAGCAAGCACTCCGTGCCCTACATGGGTGGTACGCTGGGCATCCTGTACAATACCAAGATGGTGGATGAAGCCGATGTTTCCACCTGGGGCGTGCTGTGGAACCAGAAGTATGCCGGTCAGGTGCTGATGATGTCCAGCATCCGCGACGCGATGGGCATCGCCCTGCGCTATCAGGGCTATGGCATGAACAGCACGGATTATACCGCTCTGCGCGCTGCGGCGGATCTGCTGATCAAGCAGAAGCAGACCGGCATGGTCAAGGCCTACGGCCTGGATGAATTCAAGGACAAGATGGTGGCCGGCGAGGCCGCGCTGGCGATTGTTTATTCCGGTGACGCGCAGTATGCCATCAACCTGAACCCCGATCTGGCCTATTCCGTGCCTAATGAGGGCAGCAACGTTTGGATGGACTGCGCCGTGATTCCCAAGGCTGCGCGCAACATCAGCAACGCTGAAAAATTCATCGATTTCCTGTGCCGCCCCGACATCGCGGCCAAGAACTGCGAGGAAATCGGCTATGTAACCCCCAACACCGGCGCGCTGGAGCTGATGGACGAGGAGTACAAGGACAGCTATGTGATGAACCCCTCCGAAGAGGTGCTCGCCCGCTGCGAATATTTTAACGATCTTGAGCCTGCCTGGCTGAACGTGTATGTGACCCTGTGGAACGAAGTGACCAACGCCAAGGCGCAGTAAAATGTAAACGCTAATTATGGAACAAACTGCCCGCTTATCCCTGAGAATACCAGGGGAAGCGGGCAGTTTGTTTCTGCACGGCAATCAATAAAATAATATTTTATTGCCACCCTATGGACAAACCATCTTTGGTGCTATATGATAGTCCCTGCCGGCCCTTGAGCGCCGCAAAAGGAGTACATTCACGATGGCAGTTTTCAAGAAGCACGACGTCGCCGCGGATATGCATGGCATCACCGAGGGCGTGATCTGGAAGCAGATGCTGCTGTTCTTTTTCCCCATTCTGCTGGGTACCTTCTTTCAGCAGCTGTATAACACTGTGGACGCAATGGTGGTGGGCAAGTTTGTTGGCAAGCAGGCGCTGGCAGCCGTCGGCGGCGCTACCGGCACGCTGGTCAATCTGATTGTGGGCTTCTTTGTGGGCCTGTCCTCGGGCGCTACGGTGATCATCTCCCAGTATTTCGGTGCGCGGGAGGAAAATGGCGTTAGCCGCACGGTGCACACGGCCATTGCCATGGGCCTGGGCGGCGGCTTGATCTTGTCCATCGCGGGTATTATCGTATCGCCTGCCATTCTGCGGCTGATGGATACGCCGGAGGAAGTGATGACATACGCCACCACCTATATCCGCATTTATTTTGCGGGTATGATTCCCTCGCTCATCTATAACATTGGCTCGGGTATTCTGCGCGCGGTGGGGGATTCCAAGCGTCCGCTGTATTTCCTGATTTGCGCCTGCCTGGTCAATATTGTGCTGGATATCGTGCTGGTGCTGTATGCCAATATGGGCGTGGCCGGCGCGGCGCTGGCTACTATCTTCAGCCAGGCGGTCAGCGCGCTGCTGGTCATCCTGGCGCTGTTGCACGCCACCCCGGCGCTGCGGCTGCATTGGCGCAAGATTCGCCTGCATGGCGATCTGCTGCCGCGCATCATCCGCATCGGCCTGCCGGCGGGCCTGCAGTCGGTGATGTATTCGCTGTCAAACCTGGTGATCCAGAGCAGCATCAATCGCTTCGGCACGGATATGATGGCTACCTGGACGGCCTATGGCAAGCTGGACAGCTTCTTCTGGATGATTATCAGCGCCTTTGGCGTTACCATTACCACCTTCGTGGGGCAGAACTTCGGCGCGCATAAGTATGACCGCATGCGCAAAAGCATTCGCACCTGCCTGGTGATGGCTACCGTTGCCACCTTGCTGGTGACGGGTCTGTTACTGACCTTTGGCGAAACGCTGTACCGCCTGTTTACAGACGAAGAAGTGGTCATTCAAAAGGGTATGCAGGTGCTGCGCCTGCTGGCGCCGTTCTATTGTACTTATATCGGCGTGGAGGTGTTTGCGGGTACCGTGCGCGGCGCGGGCGACTCGCTGATTCCCATGCTGATGACGCTGTTTGGCGTGTGCGTGCTGCGCGTGGTATGGGTCACACTGATTGCGCCCATGAAGCCCGATGTCAGCTTTATGCTGCTGAGCTATCCCATCACCTGGTCGTTTACATCCATCCTGTTTATCATCTATTATTTCAAAGGCAGCTGGCTCGAGCGCTGCGAGCGCAAGGCGGGCTATGCGCATGTGGATGGACGTGTGTAATAATTTGTTGCTTAAAAACCGGCGGTCGGAGTGAATTCCGGCCGCCGGTTTGCATTGTGCATCAAAAGAAAAGAATCAGCTTTACGATCATGCCAATCGTCAGCGCGCCGCCCTTGCTGTGTATAGCCGCCGGACAAAGCGGCAGCTGGCATGGCTGCGTTTGGCGCAGCCATTGCAGACGAAGGGCGCCTTCAGCAGCAACGGACAGGCTTCCTCCAGGGTGCTGAAGCCGCTGCGATGGGGCGCGCTTCGCGCCTTTACCTCGCGGGAAACGGTAGTCGGATCCTTACAGATGCGCCGTGCGATGGCCTTGAAGGTCATCCCGCTGCGCAGGCAAGCCTGAATTTCAATTCGATCCTCCAATGTCATGTGCTTGTTCCTCTTTTCCGTCATGTGCGTGCTTTCCTTTTCCTTTTACATTGTGTGGGATCTCCTTTCCCACATTAAATACTGCCACATTTTTGATTCCCAGTCTAAACGCCACTTCAAATGCCACTGTTGCATTTACTTTGGGAATTCACTCTTAGCAAAAAAATGTTTCAAAATTTATTATAAACCTATTGACATATGTTTGAAAATAGGGTAATATATATCTCGCGTCACGGACGTGATATCGCGGGGTAGAGCAGTTCGGTAGCTCGTCGGGCTCATAACCCGGAGGTCGAAGGTTCAAGTCCTTCCCCCGCAACCATTTGGCTCCGTAGCTCAGTTGGCTAGAGCATTCGGTTCATACCCGGAGTGTCATTGGTTCGAATCCAATCGGAGCCACCAGAGAAAGCCTTACCGGTTACGGTGAGGCTTTTTGTGTGCAATTTTTTCTGCAAATACGTTGGAAAGGGCGAGGGTAATGTTTGATGGCGAAGCGATGGGCAGAAGAATTCGACGCAAGCGGCAGGAGCAGGGGCTTACCCAAGCACAATTTGCAAAGAAAATAGGCGTGTCCACCTCTTTTTACGGCCATATTGAGCGCGGCTCGAGAACGCCCAGCATCGATACGCTGGTGATTATCGCAAACGCGCTGAATGTGGGGCTGGACGCGCTGCTGCGCGACAGCCTTAAAGTGCCGATTCGATTGGATCCATCAGGCGGCCTGTCCCGCAAGGATATCGGCGTTCTGCGCACGTATTTATCCAATCAACAGGCGGCGCTGGAGAAGTGGGATGACGGTTCTCGGCGCAAATAACGGCGAACGGCTGCCTGCCATCGATAGCCAGCCGGCATTTAAAAACGCCCTGCGGCGGGCGCTGGAAATGGACGAACCGCTGCAAGGCGTGCTTTGCAATAACCTGACAGTCACAGGGGAAAACCTGTGCAGGCTGGAAGCCTTGCAGATATGCCTGGAACGTTGCCGTTTTGAAAACTGCGATTTTTCCAAAACCAGTTTTTACGATGCGCGCCTGGTTGATTGCGATTTTTCCAACTGCGCCTTTTCAGATAGCTATTGGAAACGCTGCCAGTGGATTGGCTGCCGGTTGAACGGCGCGAATTTTGCGGGCGCGTCCCTGCATGATGTACAGGCGCGCGATACCCGGCTGCGCTATGCCAATTTTGCACGGGCGCTGATGGAGGATGTGAAGCTGACCGACTGCGATTGCGCGGACGCAGGCTTTGCCGAGGTCAAGCTGCGGCGTGTGATCTGGCAGCGAGTCAGCCTGCGGCAGGCGGATTTCTTCCGCACGCCGCTCAAGGGCATGGATTTATCTGCCTGCGATATCGCAGGCATGCAGCTATCCGAAAACGCTGCGGAGCTGCGCGGCGCGCGCGTCAGCGCGGAGCAGGCGATGGATATCGCCCGCAGGCTGGGTGTAATCATTGTGTGAAAGCATAAAAAAGCCCGCGCAGACTGCACGGGCTGATGGCGCGCCTGGCGCGATTCGAACGCGCGGCGTTCCGCTTAGGAGGCGAAAAAAGTGTTCGCCTTTGCTGTTCCCTGAAGTGCCTTTAAGCCTTGCCATTACTGGGTTTCTAACGATGTTTCACTGTTCGCATTTTCCTTCAAAATACCCCCGTTTTTCCCCAGTGCTGTTAGCTGGGTGTCAGCACAGCTAACAATGGCGGCGTGTTCGACTTTCACATCTACCGCCAAATCGTTAGCTGGATGTGATGAAATCATCATCATTTATCCCCGTAATACGGCAAATGCAGGTTCAGTCATGAATGAATATTCATTGCATATTTTCCAAGGCATTTTCCGAAATTCAGATCCGTGTTTTGTCCCTCAGTAACCACGGTCAGGCAATCCTTGTACTCATAGGTACGGTCATAAGCACACAGGGTTCCGCCAGTGATCCTCACGCGCTTGACGCGGAAAGGTTCACGGGTCGTGTAATATTCGTAGGTCACCTTTACGCCGTCGCAGTTGGTAGCAGAAAGCAGCAGACCATTGGCATCATAGGTGTAGTACACGTTCTCAGTGCCGGGCTGACCAGCCAGTTCCCACACACGGGTCAGGCGGAAGCATCATACTCGAAGCCGCAGGCGCCGGATTCGCCGAAGCCGGGAGAATAGATGGTATTGACGCGGTTGCTGGAATTGAAGAAGCTGGTGTTGCGGCCAATACCATCTTCCACATTCTCCAGAATGTTGCCAGTAGCAGTAACGGTCATGATGTTGCCACAGGCGTCGGACAGAGTCTTGAGCATCTTGCCATTGGCGTAGTTGTTGTTGAACTCCACCGTAGGCAGATCAAAAACCCACTTGTTGTGGCCCTTATCAGTGATGGTAGCGGTGCTTCCGGAGATGGTCAGGGTCATACCCTTACCGGATTGATCCTTCCATTCGCCGGATACAGACTTGAAATGATGACGGGTACCGTCTTCATCCATGTACACATAGTAAGTAGAAGTACCGTCTGCATCTTCCAGCGTCTCACGATGCAGGGTCTGCTGCACATTCATCTTCCATCCAGCGCCGGTGCCGAAAGCGGTCACGTTGCGGTAGCAGGAGTTGTAGATGTGGCTGATAGACACAGGCATGCGGTTACCGCTGCAGGAGGAATCCTGGCGTTCAAAGATCAGGTTACCGTTGTACAGGCTGACATGACCCACGCCGGCACGCCCCACATCCTGATCCTCATAGACCAGATAATCTTCCAAACCAGCCAAGGAAATGTAGTTGATGGTTACATACGGCTTGTTGTAAGCATGATCGCTGGTGTATAGTTCAAAGTAGGTACGGCTGCCCGCTTCAAGAGCAAGGCCATAGTTGGTGCCGCCATACCACTTGCGCACCAGATTGGAGATGTCGTAGGTATACCAAATGCTGTTCGCAGACATGTACTGATAATCCAGAGCCTTATCGCTCAATGCCGGCGCATTGTTATAGGTAATGGTCTGGCTGCTCCAGCTACCCAGCACTTCCTTCAAAAGAATGGAGGCGGCCGTGGTGGGCGCGCTCTTGGTCATGACAGAGAAGTATGCCTTGGTGACATAGTACGAAGAGTCGATCAGCGGCAGCCCGGAATCAAGGAACTTGACAAAGGCATTGCTGGTGCCCCAGTTGGTGCTGCTGTTGGAGATCGTCATACCCGTACCAGCATAGGGCTGCACGGTGGACGGCTTAGCGCTGGTAATAAAGTTATCCTCAATGGCAGAGGAATGTTTCTTGCTGATGACAGCAGGATCCAGCGTTATGACATCAGTGATAAACAACGATTATTACAACTCAGCAACTGCTCTGCGGATTACGTCTGACTAATGTTGCTGTGAACAATCGCGTAGTAAAGAACTCTATTTAGCCATAGTAATGATCCCCTGATCCATCTCATGCACGGTATCGCACAGTTCGTCAATATCCTGGGCAAAGTGGCTGGCGAGTAGGATGGTTTTTCCCTGTGCTTTCAGATCAAGCAGCAAAGAACGAATATCTTTAACTCCGTTTTTGTCCAGGCCGTTCATGGGCTCGTCCAGGATCAGGAGGGCGGGATCATCCAACAAGGCTTGCGCGATGCCCAGGCGTTGGCGCATCCCCAGGGAATACTGCCCGACCTTCTTCTTCATGGCAGGGTCAAGCCCCACCATGCGGATCAGCTCACTGATACGTTCTTTATTTGCACCCTTCCCCAATTTGGCAAGCCATTTCAGGTTATTCATGCCCGTTTCGTGAATCAGAAATCCAGGCGTTTCAATCAGCATTCCGGTATCGGGAGCAAAATCACAGTCTGTACCGATGATTTTGTCAAACACCTTTACCGCACCGGAAGTGGGTCGCAGGAAGCCGCAAATGCACTTCATCAGCACCGTTTTCCCGCTGCCGTTGCGCCCGATGATGCCGTGGATTTTTCCCTTCTCCAGTTGCAGGGAGACATTTTTCAATACCTGTTCGTTTGCAAACGATTTGTTCACTTGCTGAACATCCACCGCAATGTCATTCATCAGAGTATCCTCCTGTGAAACTGAATTGAAATGTACGCATTTTGAGCATGGACAGGGCAATCATCGCAACAGTGGCTCCGCCCAGGATCAGATAGGAAACATGCAGCCGGGGCAGCAGATCGTAGCCAAAGTTGTGCATGGTGTAGGTGGCATGTTGGAGCGGCGATAGCCACGCGGATAGCAAATTGGCGTAATACCGCATTTCTGTGGGCAGGTTCAGCCACGTCATAAACCGATCTGGCGTTAGCACAAATCCAGCGAAGTTCAGCACCAGCGCGGCGATGATGCCCGCTTTTTTGCTTTTCAGCACGGTGAACAGCAGTTGGATCATGGAAAGCAGCAGCACATACTGGAACAGCAGCCCGAAAATCTGATAACAGCAGCCCCAGGGGGTGGTGAGCTTCACCGTCTTGCGCATGACGGTAAGCGCCACTTCAAAGCTGGCGGGCGAAAAGGACAGCATGGTGGCGGTTTCGCTCCAGTGATTCGCTGTGAACACATTGCAGCCGATGCACATAGCCATGGAGGATAGCAGGATCATCAGGCAGTAACCGAGGGTCAGCACAAACACAGTGATAATCTGCCCGATAAGCCAATTTAGTTTTGTAGTGCGGAAGATCAGGTAGCTGGCTGGTGTATCGATCCGGGGAAAGGCGGAGAGCATCAACATCATCACCAGGGCGGCGTATAGGATGCTGTCTCCATCGGCGTAGCACCAGACGAAGGGCTCCATAATCTGCACATTGGTCAGGTACGTCCGGCTGATGGCCATAGTCTTGTCCGTCAGCAGCCAGCACAGCAGGAAGCCCAGCAGCAAGCTCATATAAAACCTTGGATTCTTCCGCAAGCTGTACAGGTTCCAACCCGCGCAGACAAAGGCAGGCGGGGTTTTGCGGGGGAAGCACTTTTGAGTCAAAAGTGCCTCCCCCGCGCCCCTACTGAAAACCATCCTTTTAGACATATTTTTGCGCACCTCGTTTCAGGAAAAGAGCTTGCAGAGCAAGCGTGAAAGCCAACACAATAGTCAAAAACCACGTTGCGCCACTCACCCACTGCATCGGGTTCAGCATCATAGCGTCCGGGAAAAAGCGGGTGCCGATCATCATGAGGGCATAGCACAGGCACAGCGGGGCCAGATATGCTGCGGAGGCCGTTTCCGTCGCCAGCGCGATCACGCAGCCCACGCCCGCCCAAATACCACCGCACAGCATACGGCGTAGGAGTATAGGCCAGAAATCCCCTCCATCCCCCCATGGGAACCATTGCCCGGCATAGCCGCGCATGAGCCCGTTCAGGATCAGAAACAGCAACCCAACCGCCGCACCTTGCAGCAGCATTCCGCTGATGACGCATCCAGCGACCTTACCGATGATCCAGTTCTTTCTTCCCGTCCGAAACACTGCCGGACGGATGGCTCCGCTTTTGATCTCATGCAGCGCCTGGGCCGCAAAGGGCAGCGCAGACAGGGCGGGCAGGGTCAGCAGGCCGAAGTCGCCCTTCATCCCCATCGTTAGCATGTCAGTCATAGAGTAACCAAAGGTATTTTCTTCAAACAATTCATAGCTCTCCAGATACCCGATCAGCCCATAGGTTGCTTGACCTACCGAGAGGTACAATGCTACCGTGGTGGCAATCAAGGCCGCAAGGAACCAGCGCCCCGCGATGGCGCGGCGCAAATCATAGTATATGCACTTCATGGCTGCTCCTTAATATCCGTAGTCTCGATCAATGACTGTGCCGTCCATGGCGTTGATGGTAAACAGCGATTGATTATCAAAAGTGTAATAACCGTCACGAAATTCCTGCTCTCCATAAAAGTCCCATACGGGAATCAACAGATGCCGTTCCGGACGATCCCGGTCCATGGTGCACATGTACCCCAAACGGATTTCCTTGATGTAAAGATTATTCACATATTGATTCCCAAATTTAGAATTCAATTCATTGGCGGCGATACTCAGCGGCGCAATGCGGCCGAACACCTCCATGATCTGGTCAAAGGGCAGCAGCGCGGCTTCTCCCATCACATCCCCGATTTGCAGCGGATGCTGCAATTGAATCTGAAAAATGCCGTTTTCCCCCACATCAATAAATAGTTTTTCGTAAGGAGGCACAGGCGCGTACATCGTCGTTTGAACGCGTGATTCTGTATCCGCTCCTCCCTGCACGTATACATAAGAAACGGGAATGCCATTCAGTACGCGCGTGTAATAGAAGCGGTAGCCATACTCCATCAGATTTCCCTGACTTATGCGCTCGCCCAAATGATTCAAATTCTTTTTATCCGCTGACCCCCAGAACTGAAAATCCGGAAATACCTGAGATACAACCGCGTCTGCCGCGGCCCTTGCGTCTGCCTCCGGCGGCAGGTTTTTTCCGAAATTGCCTCCGTGGGCGAAATAGACCAAGCGGGGGAAAGCATATGTGTTTTTTGCATAATCCCATATTCCGTAGTAGGCTTGCACATAGGAAAAGTCCTCCTGCTGATGAAGCAGGGAAGCAGATCGCAAATCAGTGCTGATGCAATACTTGTGAAAGCCTTTAGCAGTTTCGGCTGGATCACCTTCCGCATATGTAACGCCCGCGGGGTTGCTTGCGTCCGTTTTGCCTCTTTCCAGCATATACCCGCCCGCTCCAAACGCAAGGTCCGCCAGCAGCTTAAATTCCATTTCGTCGGGTACGCGGGCAAACGCCTGGTAGATCGGGATTGTTTCCGCTTCCGGCACGATGACCTGAGCGTCCACATAAATATGGGATTTGCCCGAGGGGCTGTTGTACGTTCCTTTGTGCTCCATCGGGGCGTTTACCTGTTCCCGAAGAGTATCCGCAAGAGCAACAGGGCAAAGCAGTATGATCGCAAGCACAAAAGCAAATGTCTTTTTCATGCGTGTTTTCTCCTCAATAGCCGTAGTTGCGGTCGATCACCGTGCCGTCGATGGCATTGACCGTAAGAAGCGAGTTGTTAGGATTTATGTCACACAGCCGCACTGTTCCATCTTTATTTTCAATTGCGCGACAGCCGAAAAAATCCCACACAGGCGTCAAAACAAATTGCCCCGGTTTGTCACGTCGCTGCAGCCGGCAGTAGTTCAACTGGATTCTATCCACAACCAACGCAGCAGCATCTTCATAGATTTTTTCGTGCTCCATGTGGGCCAATGGAAGGATCATTTTTGCAACTTCATAGATCTTCTCAAACGGCAGAGGCGAAGCAACCAGTGTTTTTTCACCGATATCCTGTGCGCCATACCATCGGATTTCATATATTCCTGTGTCTGTGATGCTAATGTAAAGTCTCGCCTGCCTCACAGGCTGCAAAGTCAAACCGCCGCTTTGATCTTCATTTGGTGTATAAAGAATTTGTATGCCTTCCAAAACGGGCGTATAGCAGAACTGATAGCCCTCCAAATAATCATAATCCTTTGTTCGGGTGTCGGAACCATCCCGTGGATATAGCTCCATCAATCCCCAGGCAGAAAAGGCATAGTTTGGCGCGACAATCGCAGCCGCTTGATCCGCAATCGCTTTTGCTTCCTCCAGGGTATAGCGGCAATGTGCTGCAGGCCCTTCATGCATTCGCTGAAGGACGGACATATAACCAGTTAAATATGTTTCATCACTTACAACGCACTTTGCCGTTACGTCTGACCAAGTACCATTGTCCTCCATACCGGAAGCAATCAAATGGATATGATCATTCTTGTATTCATATAGTCTCGAAATGCCAAATAACACTTGATAGTCTGCATCAAGCTGAGAATCAGTCTGCTGAAATCCTTTCACAAGCCGACTTAATTCCTCATCATTGAAGAGACGAGGCGTTACATCAATTTCATAGAGCGTAGAAATGTCAGGCACAATGACATCAGCCTTTATATCAATCGTCATTCGTCCTGTATTTGATGTAAATGTATCCTGCAAAGATTCAGGAGCGTTTACCTGCTGCCGAATCGTCTCCGCCAAGGCAGAGGGGCAAAACAGCGTCAGCACAAGCAGAAGGGCAAATATCCTTTTCATGCGCACATCTCCTCAATACACATACTCCCGATCAATCACCGTGCCATCCATGGCGTTGATGGTGAACACCGATTGATTATCAAAATCGTAATAGCCATCGCGGAATTCCCGATCGCCATAGAAAAGGCCGGTGTCGATAGAATACAGGCAAAGGCCTTTAGCAGTTTCGGTTGGAGCACCTTCCACATATGTAACTCCCGAGGGATTGTTTGCGTCCACTTTGCCTCTTTCCAGCGTATATCCGCCTGCCCCAAACGTAAGGTTCGCAAGTAGTTTGAACTCTATTTCATCGGGCACGCGGGCAAATACCTGGTAAATCGGAATCGTTTTCGCTTCCGGCACGACGACCTGGGCGTCCACATAAATGTGGGATTTGCCCGATGGGCTGTTGTGCGTTCCTTTGTACTCCGCCGGCGTGCTCACCTGGCTTTGCACTTCCGCTAGGGCGATGCCAGGAAGCAGCAGACAAATGATCAGAAATACAGAAAGGACTTTCTTCATTTCCTTCACCTCCTGCATCAGCGTATCATAAGGCCAGGTCAAAAGTCTTTATCGACTTGTAAGCAAGTTGTAATCAAGTTGTAAATTATAAAACTTCGCCATACTCCATGCTGTCAAGATCATCATCAGGCAGAGGCGTGGCGGTCACTGTAGGCATGACGGATTCTGCATACTTTTCTATTCTATGTGCCATGAGAGGCAAGCCCAGGATGGATGCCGCAGTCAGCAGAAGGATGAACAAAACAGCAATTATGCTTTTCTTACTCATGATGCTTTTCCTCCAAAGGCCAGATCATGGAAATAGCAGTTCCCTTACCGATTTCACTTTGAATTTCAAGCCGCCCGCCGTGGGCCTGAGCGATCATCTGACAAAGACTCAATCCCAGCCCGGCCCCGCCCAGCTTCCGGCTGCGGGCCTTGTCCACCCGGTAGAAAGGTTCTGTCACCAGGGCGATTTTATCAGCGGGGATTCCGCTACCCTGGTCTATAACGGTCAGCGTTTGCGTATCCCCACCCTGGGTGGCGGTCAAACGGATGATTGTATTTTCCGGGCTGGCCTTGATAGCATTGTCTGTTAGGTTAGTCAGCAGGCTGAATAGCAGATCGACGTCGCCGGTGAGGGTATCCGCCCGCAGATCTGTCTGCAATTCGATCCGCTTTCCTTCCGCTGCTTGTGTCATAGCTGCACAAACTTTTTCCAGCAATTCTCTTACATCGATGCTTTTTTTCAGCACTAACAGGTTTTCTTGCATGGAAATGAGCTGCATCATTTTTTGGCTGAGCCGTTCGGTGCGCTTGGCTGCTTCATAGATTTCATGAGCGGCTTCCAACCGTCCTTCTTCCGTCAGCGGCATGGACAGCAGGCTCCCCGAAAAACCAATGATGGCGGTCATGGGCGTTTTCATTTCATGGGTCAATGCCCCCAGCAGCATTTCCCGCCGCCGGGCAGTTTCCTCCAGATCGGAGATTTTCTGCTCCACCGTTTCCGCCATGTAGTCAAAAGAACAGGACAGGTCGCCCACCTCGTCCCCGGTGTGAATTTGGGAGCGCAGAGCATAATCGCCTCCAGCGATTTTCTCTGAAACGCGGGTCAGCTTGCGCAGCGGTTTCAGCGTTTTCCGCAGGATCAGAGGCAGCAAAATGCCGCAAAGCAGTAGGCACCCCAACAGGGAAAGCTGTGCCATGCGGGTCAGATCGTCGATATGCAGATAGGTTTCGTCGATGTTCGCCGTGCGGTAAACGGTAATAGGCGTTTGCAAAACGGTCATGTTCTGCGCATAGATCAACAGATGCGTCCCGTCTGTTTCCACGATGCGGCTGGCGGTGATGATTTCTTCTGCCATCGGCAGGACGCTTAGCGGATCGTGCACCGCCGTATTATAAAAATACCGCCCATCCATCACCAGCGACCAGGAGCAAGTACCGGTTTGCAGCAGGTGAGCATAGGTGGAGAAAGTGTATTGGATCAGCGACTGCCGGGCGACGCCGTCCGCATCATAGGACGTGGAAGATGTGCGATCCAGGGTGGACAGATGATCGCAGAATACCGCCGTATCCCGCTCTCCGTTCTGGATTGCCTGCTGGATCAGCCCGTCCGTCTCCTTCGCCACGAAGAAATAAAGGCATAGGCTGACCGACAGCAGGATCACAGCCAGGGTAATGAGGGTTTGCTTTAACCATAGCTTCACGGCTGCATCTCCAATCTGTACCCGATTTTATAAACCGTTGCCAGTTCTTTGTTCAAATCCAGCTTCCGACGCAGGGCCGCCACATGCACGTCCACCGTGCGGGTTTCACCGATGAACTCATCGCCCCAAACCTGATGCAGCAAATCTTCTCGCGTCATCACCATGCCGGGATGCCGCAGAAAGGTGAGCAGCAATTCATATTCCATGTTTTTGAGCGTGATCATTTCACCGCCCTTCGTGACGGAGCGGCTTTCCAGATCCACGGCAATCTCCCCATAGGTCAGCGTCTTTGGCTGCCGATCCGCCCGAGCCAGCACCTTTTCCATTCGCACCAGAAGTTCCAGGATGTCAAAGGGCTTCACCAGATAATCTTCGGCACCCAGCCGCAGTCCCTGCACCCGGCTCTGTACATCCGCTTTCGCAGATACATAAATCACTGGAATGCCCTTTTCTTTCATGTAGGGCAGCAGCTCAAAGTCGTCCAATTCGGGCAGCATAATATCGCACAGCGCCAGATCGAACCGCTGCGCGTGTATTGCCTCCACTGCTTGCCGCCCGTCCATGGTACAGACCGTCTGATAACCGGATAGAGCCAGATTCGTGTTGATCAGTTTGGAAATTGTCGGGTCATCCTCTACAATCAGGATACGGTCATTCATCATAAAAATCACCCATACCAGTATAGCATGGGTGATAGGGGATTGCGAGGGTGTCAATGTAAACGAGTTGTAAATCATGCATTCTGTAAATATTTTGAAGATAGGAAATATCTATTAGTTATAATACTTCTATAATTATAGCATTTTTCGCGAATCGTAACAAGGCACTGTCGTGAATAAAGAGGGAAAGCATTAAGGCACTACCGCATAATGCAAACCCGTGGCAAACGTGCTATAATAGAGCCATGAACAAACAAATGAGTCTGTCAGCCCTGAGCGATGAGCTGACACAGGTGCGGACAAAGAAACGAGAATTTTTAGCAGAGATCGACCGAATCGTACCGTGAGGAGAATGGATCAGCCTGATCCGACCGTACTACTACAAAGGAGAGCGCGGAAATAAGCCCTACGATCTGGAACGGATGCTTCGGATCTATCTGGTGCAGAATCTGTACAACCTGTCGGATATGGCAACGGTAGCCGAAGTAATTGACAGCCGGGCTTTTTCGGATTTCTGCGGGGTAGAGTCCAGTAATCAGGTGCCGGATGGAGATACGCTGGGCAGATTTCGGAATATTCTTCTGAAAAACGGTATTCAACAGGAACTGTTTGCACAGGTCGTGGAATTCCTTACGCAGCGTGGTCTGATCCTGAAACGTGGAACGATCGTAGATTCTACATTCATTGAGGCACCCTCTTCAACGAAGAATCAGAAGAAAGAGCGTGATCCGGAAGCACATTCTGCGAAGAAGGGAAATGTCTGGTATTTTTGGTATAAAGCACACATCGGTGTGGATTCTGAAAGCGGACTTGTCCACACAGTACAGGTAACTGCTGCCAATGTGCATGATGTCTGTGTTACTGCCGACCTTCTCACCGGTGAGGAAGAACAAGTCTACGGTGACAGCGGATATCTTGGAGCAGAAACGCGTCCCGAAGCCAGACAGAAAAATACGGTCGGAAAGAAAATCCGGTACAAAATCAATCGTCGTCCCAGTCAAAGTAAAAATAACTCTGCCCGTTCTCAGGCACAGATCAAGCGGCGCGAGCATGAGAAATCTTCGGTTCGTGCCAAAGTCGAACATGTCTTTGCGGTTTTGAAGCTCCAGCTTCGATACCGAAAGACACGATACATTGGAGTTACCTTTACAAGGCTACAAGAATGTGATAAACTTTTTTGGTGTTCATGGACCATACAGAAACGGAGCATCGCTGGCTGCATATTGAGTGGAATGCTCCGCAAGCAAAAATATCTGATTCTCGCTAAGATAAGATACAACCACTGCGTACTGCCGCCAGGAGGTCATGCTATGAAACATCGGTATCATCAAGCCGTTACTTTGTTATTGCTGCTTATGCTATTGCTGCAGATGGCTTCATCTTCTTCCGCTGAAACACTGACCAAGTTAGGAAACTCTGCTTTGCGAAAAGCAATCAAAGACAGTGTTTACGCTGACTGGTACATCTATCAGCCGACAGATATGGAAATCTCGGGAAAGAATGTTTTTAACACCTTTCTATTCAAAAAAGGCAGTTCTTTTCCACTTGTCGCAGAAAAGAACGGTGTATACTGCCTGTTGGTTATGAAGAAGCAAAAAAGCGGTTGGGTTGTGGGCGATGCATATTCCGATCTGTTATTTAAGGAAGGATATCTTGTTACGCGCTTTGCCATTGACTCTGGTTTTTTTGACGCGGAATATACGACCGGCGATATGCGCATATGGTTACGGAACAATGACGGCATAGAATGCTCAATCCTGGTGGATTGGGACTGCATGAATGGCGAGAGCACAGTGAGGGGCATTTTTGTGAATGACCCAAACTATCCCATTATTGACTGCACGACAAATATGTTTGTAGGCACCTATCAGAACGGTGCGTATATCTTCGAGTATCAGAATGCGCAACTGAGCGACTTTGTGTCTTACAGAATTGACAGCGATTCTGCATACAATGACTTTTCCCGGTTTCAGTTATCTTGTGTCCCTTTTTATCCGCATGATGTCATGGAAACAAGCGTTTTGCATGATCTCCTTGGTGTTGTAAATCGTCCAGCTGTGCTATTTCTGGATTTGGAAAAAAGTATTGTCCTTTGCGATATACCGCCTGAAGCTGAGATTCGTTATGCATCATGTACGGATGATCGTGCTTATGTGATCGAATACAACAGTCACCTTGGCTATGTCTTCCAATCGGAGTGATATAGCCAAAGGTGACTGTTGGGCACATTCTTATCAGAACGTACTGGGACTGAAAAAGACGGAAAGCTACTACCTGGTCAACAAAAAGGTCTTCGATACGGTTATGGTCGCGGGCCAGAAGCGTGTAGTGAAAGCCAGCTTTGAAGAATGGTATGCCCGCCAGGACTGGTACAGAAAGGTGGACGGTGAGCCTCCCGGAGCTAAACTGCACAGCAACATGTATTCGGTTGCTGACCTTCAGAAAATGCTGAATCTGTCCCAGGACAGCGTGCTGGAACTGATTCACAGAGAGAAGTTCCTGACGATGACCTTTGAAGGGAAATTCTGGATCCCGAAAGTCATCTTTGATGACTGGTATGCATCTCAGTCCCGGTACAGGAAGCCAGAGGATCGAGAACGGGATCGGGCAGCAGAGGAAAGCTCCATGACAATCCCTGAAATGGGCCGTCTCCTTGGTCTTAATCCCAGACAGGCATGGCAGCTGTACTATAAACACCGGGACGAATTGAAGCTGATCCGTGTTGCTGACCGTCCGAGGGTCACGAAGGCAAGCTTTCTATATTGGATCAGCGGACAGGAAGAGCACAAGATCGAGTCGGAAGCAGTCCCGCCGCAGACTGAAAGCGAGAAGAAATTCATGACAGCTCAGGAAGCTGCAGAGATGCTCGGTGTCAACGTACAGCGGATCTACCGCGCACTGCGAAACAATAAAGCTGCTGGAAAAAGGATTGGACGAACCTGGTATTTCAAATATATGGACATCCTGACCGCGCTCTCAAAGGAGGAATGATTCATGGCATCCGTGATTTCCCGCAATAACAAGTTCTGTGTCGTCTATTCTTACTTCGATAAGGATGGCAAGCGGCGTCAGAAATGGGAAACCTTCAAAACATTGGCTGAAGCCAATACCCGGAAAATTGAGATCGAGTATTCGCAACAGGTTGGCAATTTCGTTATTCCGAACTGCACGACCGTTTCTGAACTGATGAAGGAATATTTTCTCGTTCAATGCAAATATCTGTTTTTCCCGCATTTCTGAATGTCTCACCTGTAGCATCACCTTTATATGTTGCATTTAGCGTCGCCAAAAGCGTGTTTCTTAGATCTTCCTCGTGCAACGCTTTATATGAGCCTGGTGTTCTCTCGTAAGTTGATGCGGTGTGCTTGATGGTAGATATGATCTCAAGATAATCCCGATCAGTTATGCTGTAATAATTCGATGTGCCGTAGTGTTTAGAGACAGGATTAATATGCCTCTGAAGAGGAATAGGTGTTTCAGCATACAGCAGGACAAAGCATTTTTCTGTGACGAGGTCACATTGACACAAAAAATCCGGCGCTTTTGGGGCACCGGATTTTGTTGTATAGTCACATTTTTTATTTCAGACGATGGAGTCCATCTGCATTGCGCAGCGTAATCGCACCGCGTCTTAGTTCCACAAGCCCGTCCTCCGAGAAGCTTTTGAGCATCCGCGCCACCGCCTCCCGCGCCGAGCTGATGTGCTGGGCGATCTGCT